>Ga0207890_1000055_pt1 | contig 90083 bp, 85 predicted proteins | sample LinPmetageLP48_FD_184059 | JGI IMG/M metagenome (GOLD analysis project Ga0207890, IMG submission 184059) | Marine viral communities from the Pacific Ocean - LP-48 (SPAdes) | ecosystem: Environmental > Aquatic > Marine > Oceanic | place: Pacific Ocean | collected 2011-06-13 | reverse complement strand
ATACCGGCTCGGGGGCCGGTATGACGATAGCGGTAGTGGCTACCTGCACGAAGTCCGGTACGCCCCCAAACTCTGTCATGCCGGACTTGATCCGGCATCCATATACCACGGAACCATGCCACAGCCACAACCATGGATACCGGCTCGGGGGCCGGTATGACGAATGGGTAGTGGATACCTGCGCGAAGGCCGGTACGCCCCCAAACTCCGTCATGCCGGACTTGATCCGGCATCCATAGACCACGGAACCATGCCACAGCCACCATCATGGATACCGGCTCGGGGGCCGGTATGACGAGAGGGGCGCAGCGGCTACCGGCTCGAGGGCCGGTATGACGGGAGGGGCGCAGCGGATACCGGCTCGAGGGCCGGTATGACGAGACAGCTCGCGGCAGCTGCCTCAAGCATCGGTATGGCCAAGTTGACGTTCGAAAGCCCACTTAACACTGAAAGGAAACGGACGGTGAAACCAATACCCAAAACATTCGTCTGAGCATTCGCTAGATTATCCCCGATCTTTCACTGTATAAATGGGGCAAGCAGAATTCTTTATGGAATAAGTAATGGCAAAAAAGAGCGGATTTGCGCGACTGCTTTGGCGCAGCTTGCTGATATTGGTGTTGTTCAGTGTTGCCTTAGTATTACCCTTTCGGTGGATTGACCCGCCAATCAGCATGGTGATGCTGGAGCGCAGCTGGCAGCAGCGCGGTAACAACTACCAACTCGACAAGCGGTGGCTCAGCTGGAATGAAATACCCCGCCATGCCGCGCTAGCCGCTGTTGTGTCTGAGGACCAGAATTTTCCCAATCATTATGGTTTTGATATAAAGGCGATTCAAAAGGCTTTTGCCGAGCGGGAGCGGCGTGGCAGTTTGCGCGGCGCCAGTACCATCAGCCAGCAGGTCGCCCGCAATATGTACCTGTGGACGGGTCGCAGCTGGCTGCGCAAAGGCTTGGAGGTTTGGTTCACAGGACTCGTCGAATTATGCTGGCCCAAGCAACGCATTTTAGAAATTTATTTAAATATCGCCGAATGGGGCGACGGGGTGTTTGGTATTGGCGCCGCCAGTCGGCATCACTTTGGCATTAACGCTTCACAGCTAACCCACTGGCAATCGGCACTACTAGCCTCCAGCTTGCCCAGCCCGCTCAAGTACAACCCTGCGGCGCCAGCGCCACATTTGATTGCGCGCGCAAATTGGAATCTTGGTCAGCAACGCAAACTGGGGGGCCGATCTTGGCTCGCCTCTTTGGAATAGTCTTTAGCCATGTAATTCTGCATTCTCAGATTCCCGCCTGAGAGAACACCTTAAGAAATGTTTCCGGCTCAGGTCTTAGCCGATAATTATCGGTAAGATCGGCAAACAAAATTTTACCCGTGGCGTCAGTCATGATGACGGTGGGCATCACGGTGTCACTATCATAGCCCAGCACCTCCATGCCCATGGGTAAGCCATTGGGGGCGGCAATACCAAGGCGTTTCGCCATCGCGTTATCGGTATCTATCAAAAAGCGCATTGGCGCGTCAAAGCGCTGAGCCAGGTCCGCGGTATGGCCCTGAGACTGAGGGCTAATGAGCAGAATCTCCACGCCTTTTTCCGCCAGAGCGCGGTACTGCCCGGCAATTTCTTTTATTTGCGCCATACACAGCGGACACCAATTGCCGCGATAAAAAATCATGAGCAAGGGCTTATTCAAGTCATGGGGTTTAAGCTGCGTGCCAGCGTCATTAATAAATTCTAAATTTGGCAGTGTTTGGCCAACACTCAGTATGTCACTGTGCCTGCCACCAAAGCTGGAGTACCACCACTCGTACAAAGCGGTTCCGATCACCCCAGCACCGAGTATCCACGCAAGGGCCTCAAGAATCACTGGCGACAATGCCGCGCCGAGCAAAGTAAGCAGGGTCACTCCTAAAACCGCTTTGCTAGCGGTTTGCGTGCGAGCGACATTAGCGATAAATACCCATGCAAAAAAGAATAAGGGCGTTAGCATGCATAGCAAAGCCCAATACCACGCGACTGCATTAGGGTCTTGGTAAATTGCCCAAGCGCTGCGCGCTGCGCCTACCATGAGCAAGCTCATCCACGCTGAAATAAATAGCGATTTTAAACGGTCCATACGCACGTCCTTGAGATTATTATTGATTGGCGCCGTCGGTCGGCATAGAAGCGATTAAGCACTGGGTGAATACTGTAACGCAAATCACGTCAGTATTACGTAATCACCACCTATAACGCCGCTTTATTTTGCAACTGTTCAGCGTGCCCATCTCAAATTAAGCTAAAAGTTTAAGTATCTCCCGCGACTAATTCAGTAAACTGTTGGTCTGGCGCGAACGACGCCGTTTACTCTCATGCAATGGAATACAATAATGTCGCGCCTGCGTTTAGCGTTCCTTACTCTAATCACCATGCTGGCGTTTGCGGCAAATTCACTGCTGTGCCGTGAAGCACTGGCTGCCGGCCATATCGACGCGTCCAGCTTTACCTTAGTGCGCATCGTTTCGGGTGCGCTGGTACTCAGCATACTGTTGCTCATCCAATTTCGTCGCTACACCCTTGGCGGCAGTTGGTTAGCGGCAGCTGCATTATTTGGCTATGCCGCGGCATTCTCTTTTGCCTATGTGAGCTTAAGCGCAGGAACCGGTGCACTGTTATTGTTTGGCGCGGTGCAAACAACGATGATCGGCTATGGCTTATGGCGCGGTGAACGCCTTAGTCACCTGCAAATTAGTGGCGCTATTGCCGCCAGCACTGGGCTTATTTGGCTAATGCTGCCGGGTGTCGAAGCGCCACCCGTGCTCGGCGCGCTTATTATGATCACCGCCGGGATTTGCTGGGGGGTGTATTCCCTGCTCGGACGCAACGCTAGTGAGCCGAGCGTCGCGACTGCCGGTAATTTCTTGCGCGCTACTCCCTTTGCCGTCGTCCTGTTTTTACTTATGCGTGATTCACAGCCGGTGACTAGCCTTGGCTTAGCCTATGCCGCAGCATCTGGCGCCTTGGCATCTGGGCTGGGTTACGCCTTATGGTATGCGGTACTACCCGCTCTGCCCGCGAGTCGCGCCGCAACGATTCAACTAAGCGTACCGATACTTGCCGCACTCGGCGGGGTGCTATTCTTGGGTGAGGCGATAACGCTGCGCTTTAGCTTGGCCTCAATTGCGGTACTGGGTGGCATAGCACTTTTTATTATAAGCAAACCGCGCGCCTGAGACGCTCAAATATCGCTACTGAATCCATTAGTAGCACTGCCTCAAATGACTTCCTCTAGACCTGTAAAGCTTAATGTTGGCCCTAGCACTAAGCCTTGACTTTGCTCGCCAGCAATGCGGCAATCAAGTTCTTTTAGCACTCTGGTATTAGCATGATTTTATTACTGGTTTATATTGGTATTGCCTTGAGCGTATCTTTTTTATGCTCGGTATTAGAGGCGGTATTACTAAGTGTCACCCCCTCGTATATCGCCGCCGAAGAACGTCGTGGACATAAAAATGGGGTTTTGTGGCGTGAATACAAAACCGATATCGACCGTCCCCTTGCCGCGATTCTGAGTTTGAACACCATCGCCCATACCGTCGGCGCAGCTGGCGCTGGCGCCCAGGCAACAGCCTTATTTGGTGAGGTTTATTTTGGTGTTATTTCTGCAGTGTTAACCCTCCTTATTTTAATTGTTTCTGAAATTATTCCTAAAACATTAGGCGCCTTGTATTGGCGTAAACTCGCGCCGTTGTGCGCGATTATTCTGCGCGGTGTGATGTGGTCTATGTACCCCTTGGTGCTTATGGCACAGGGAATCACCAAATTGTTATCCCATGGTGATAGCGCCCATTCCATTAGCCGTGAAGAGTTTGTTGCGCTCGCCGAGGTTGCCGTTAGTGAAGGCATTTTAGATCAAGAAGAAGCAGATGCAGTCACTAGTTTAATTCGCTTTCGCTCGCTTCAGGCCCGAGACGTGATGACCCCGCGACTGGTCATTTTTAGTTTGGCGGAAGACGCCAACGTAAAATCGGTAGTTGAGAATAATAAGGCCATATTGTTTTCGCGAATCCCGATCTATGCCGGCGATGCCGACAACATCACTGGCTATATCCGTAAAGACGAACTAATGCTGGCTCTCAGCCGCGAGCCAGACGCGCTGTTAAGTACCTTAAAGCGCGAGTTATTTGTAGTACCGGACTCCTTGCCCACCTCGGAGCTGCTACAAAATATGATCGAAATGCGCGCGCAAATGGCGCTAGTAGTCAACGAATACGGCAGCGTAATGGGCCTAGTGACCGTAGAGGATTTAATTGAAACCATGCTGGGTATGCAAATTGTCGATGAGACCGATACCAACGAAAATATGCAAACCTTAGCCCGGGAACTATGGGCCAAGCGCGCACGGCGTTTAGGATTCCTCGATGACGAAAAAATCAGTGCCGCGGCGGGATCATCACCACCATGAAAATTATCGCTGCCTGAATTTGCCGCACCTAAGCATGCAGGCTACCATTAAGCCCTATACCAATAATGCTTTAGGACACACCATGCGCTTTTTAATTCTGCTACTCATGACCACTGCCATGATCTCAATCAGCGGCTGTGAATCTACTTATTACAATGCCATGGAGAAAGTGGGCGTTCACAAACGCGATATTTTGGTTGATCGCGTTGGCGAAGCCAAAGAGGCCCAAGAAGAAGCCCAAGAGCAATTCAAAGATGCACTAACGGAGTTTAGGTCAGTAGTTAGCTTCGACGGCGGCAACTTAGAAACCTACTACAATCGTCTGAACAACGAGTTTGAAGATAGCGAGGCCGCCGCCAAAGAAGTGACGGATCGAATTAACAAGGTAGAGTCCGTTGCCGAGGCGCTGTTCGATGAATGGCAAGATGAGCTCAAACTTTACACAAACGCCCGCCTCCGCAGCGACAGCGCCAATAAACTGCAAGCCACCAAGCGCCAATACACCGCGCTAATTAAATCCATGCGCCGCGCCGAAAAGAGCATAGACCCTGTACTCAACGCCCTGCGCGATAATGTGCTGTACCTCAAACACAATTTAAACGCGTCGGCGATTGGCGCACTTAAAGGTGAACTGGCGGGAATCGACCGCGATGTTCAGCAGTTGATTGGCGCGATGGAAAAAGCCATTCGGGAATCTGACGCCTTTATAAAGCAGCTTAAGTAAGCCGGGAGATGCTGGACGGGAGACGGTAAACGCTTAAAACACGCCAGCAACAGATAACCCCACCACACCATGTCATGCCGGACTTAATCCGGCATTCATAGACCACTGAACTACGTCACGACCACAACCATGGATACCGGCTCGAGGCGCCGTGTGACCCCACACTCCGTCATGCCGGACTTGATCCGGCATCCATATACCACGGAACTACGTCACTGCCACAACCATGGATACCGGCTCGGAGGCCGGTATGACCCCACACTCCGTCATGCCGGACTTGATCCGGCATCCATAAACCACTGAACTACGTCACGACCACAACCATAGATACCGGCTCGGGGGTTGGTACGACCCCAAACCCCGTCATGCCGGACTTGATCCGGCATCCATATACCACTGAACCACGTCACTGCCACAACCATGGATACCGGCTCGGGGGCCGGTATGACGAGGGGGTAGCGGATACCACCTCGGAGCCTGGTATGACGAGAGAGGTAGTGGATACCTGCACGAGGCCCGGCACGACACCACACTCCGTCATGCTGGACTTGATCCGGCATCCATAGGCCACTGAACTACGTCACTGCCACAACCATGGATACCGGCTCGGGGGCCGGTATGACGAGGGGGTAGTGGATACCTGCGCAGAGGCGGGTATGACGAGACAGCTCGTGGCTACCTGCGCGAGGTCCGGCACGACACCACACTCCGTCATGCTGGACTTGATCCGGCATCCATAGGCCACTGAACTACGCCACTACCACAGCCATGGATACCGGCTCGGGGGCCGGTATGACGAGAGGGGCGCAGCGGATACGGGCTCGGAGGCTGATATGACGAGAGAGGTAGTGGATACCTGTGCGGGTAGGATGACGCAACCCACTATGTCCGAAATTCTACAGTTATGTCCGTTAGGCACATGGTGGTTTTCCTACTCGGCTTTAGGATAGAGGCTGCAAATTCGCCCTTTACCAAAACAATAACAGGCCGCCGATATGAGCCAACGACCACAACATAATGCCAACAACGTTACTGACACTCATCTTGTGATTGTCGGCACTGGTTTTGCCGGTCTGGGCATGGCTATTCGATTAAAAGAAATGGGCATTGATGACTTTATTATTATTGAGCGCGCCAGCGATGTTGGTGGCACGTGGCGGGACAACCGCTATCCCGGCGCCGCCTGTGACGTGCCCTCGCATCTTTATTCTTTCTCCTTTGAACCAAACACGGAGTGGTCGCGGGTTTACCCAACGCAGCCGGAGTTAGAAGCTTATTTACAGAACGTGACCGACAAGTGGAATCTGCGACCCCACATCCGCTTTTCTCATACCCTCACGGCGGCGCATTATCAGCAAGACAATGGCCATTGGTTGGTCAAAACCAGCGGCGGCGATTTTCGTGCCCGGTTTGTAGTTTGCGGCAATGGCGGTTTAGCGGAACCCAAGTTGCCAGATATTCCCGGTGTCGAAAACTTTGGCGGTCATCATTTTCATTCCGCCACCTGGGATCACAATTATTCCCTCGAAGGTAAGCGGGTCGCCGTTATAGGCACGGGCGCCTCGGCCATTCAATTTGTGCCGCAAATAGCCGATAAACCCGCAAAACTTTCGGTTTTCCAGCGCACCCCAAACTGGATTCTTCCGCGCCATGATCGCGCCTACCACCGCGTTGAGAAATGGCTTTTTAAACGCCTACCAATCACCCGTAAATTGCTGCGGGCCAAAATTTATTGCCAGAACGAAATGCGGGTTTTAGGCATGGTTTTGCACCCGGCGCTAATGAAACTATTCCGCATCACCGCAACGTGGAATATTCGTCGTCAAGTTGCCGACCCAGATTTACGCAACAAGCTGACACCGACATTTCCGATCGGCTGCAAGCGAATCTTGATTTCAAATGATTGGTATCCCGCGCTACAAAAACCCAATGTTGAAGTGGAAACCAGCGGCATTCGGGAAATTACGAGCACCAGTATTATTAGTAAAGATGGTAGTGAGCGCGAGGTCGATTGCATTATTTTTGGCACCGGCTTTTACGCCACCGAGAACCCCATTGCCACCATGATCCATGGTCGCGACGGACGCGTGTTAGCCGATGTGTGGGCTGACGGCGAAGAGGCCTATTTGGGCTCAAGTGTGCACGGCTTTCCAAATTTCTTTTTTATTGTTGGCCCCAATGTCACCTTAGGGCACAGCTCTATGGTATACATGATCGAAACCCAGATCGCGGCCATCAGCCGAGTTCTGGAGGCCGCAGACGAGGCGTCATCGACAACGGTGGAAGTGCGCGAGGAAGTTCAAGATACCTATAATCGCGAGCTACAAACCCGACTTGGCGGTTCAGTATGGGCCAACGGTTGCGACAGCTGGTATAAGCATCGCTCGGGTAAAATCACCCAGCTATGGCCTGGCTTTACCTTTAGTTTCCGGCGCCGCAATCGCGACTTTAAACAGTCTGATTATATTTTCGCTACGCCAAGCACAGAGGCCACACAATGAGTCAGCATTACGATTACGATGTGATTATTATTGGCTCAGGATTTGGTGGCAGCGTCTCTGCCCTGCGCCTAACGGAAAAAGGCTATCGCGTTGGGGTAATTGAAATGGGCCGACGCTGGTCCCCAGAAAACATGCCGTCGACCAATTGGAAGATATGGAATTTTCTGTGGCGACCAATGCTGGGCTTAAAAGGCTTTTTTAGTCTGCGCTTTTTTCGCCATGTTATGGTCTTGCACGGCAACGCCGTGGGCGGTGGCTCGGTAACCTATGCCAACACCCTGCTCGTGCCACCAGAATCAGTGTGGACCGACGGCAGCTGGCGCGGCCTAGACGACTGGCAGGCGGTGATGCCCGCGCACTACGCCACCGCGAAAAAAATGCTTGGCGTTAACAAAAATCAACGCCTCGCTGCGGCCGATCACGCCCTTCAAAAAATGGCCGAACATCAAGGCCGCGGCGAGACGTTTTACACCACCGATGTTGGCGTGTTCTTTGGCGATGCCGACGATACCAGCGGCGGCAAACGCTACCCCGATCCTTATTTCAACGGCGAAGGTCCAGAGCGCCACAGCTGCATTGGCTGTGGCAGCTGCATGACGGGCTGCGTGCACAATGCTAAAAACTCCCTGGATAAAAATTATCTTTACCTTGCCGAAGCCAAAGGCGCCAAAGTTCATGAAGAAACTCGCGTAAGCGATGTCCGGCCTTTAAACAATAGCGATGGCAAAGACGGCTATGAGGTTTTCACTCAGCACGGTACCGCCTTATTTTCTAAAAATCGGAAGCGTTTCACCGCCAAAAAAATTATTTTCGCGGCAAGCTCGCTAGGCACTCAAGAACTCTTATTTAAACTCAAACAATCTGGCGCCATGCCGAAGATCTCTAATGAGCTGGGCAATCGGGTGCGCACCAACGCTGAGTCTTTATTGGCGCTGCGTTTTCCCGGCGGCGAAGATATGTCGAAAGGCGTGGCCATCGGTTCTGGATTTTATCTCGATGAATACACCCATATAGAAGCCACTCGCTACGGAAAAGGTCACGATTTGCTCAGCTTATTGTTTACGCCGCTGACCGGCGGCACGCCGGGTATAGGCCGGACTTTTTTGTGGTTTTTCACCTTGCTTGCCTCATTGCTTCGGCATCCGATAAAAACTTTGCGCGGCTGCAACCCCTTCGGCTTTGCCAAGCAAACCATAATCTTTTTGTGCATGCAGACCATCGACGGCCATTTGAATATGCGCTACCGGCGGCCGTGGTATTGGCCGTTTACGAAGGTGTTACAAACCGAGGGTCAGCCCATTCCCTCGTTTATTCCCGCCGCCAATAAATTTGTTGCCGACAGCGCCAAGCAACTCGACGGTATCGGCGCGAGCATGGTATCGGAATTGTTTTTTAATATTCCCACTACCGCGCATTGCATGGGTGGCTGTGGCATGGGCAGCTCTGCGCAGACCGGCGTGATCGACAGCCAAAATCGCTTATTTGGCTATGACAATGCCTACGTCTGTGACGGCTCAATGTTAGGGGCTAATCTTGGGGTAAACCCGAGCCTGACGATTACCGCCTTAACCGAAAGAGCGATGAGTTTTATTCCCGCGAAAGACGCGATTCCAGCCACTAACCAGGCCTAAGGCGACGCAAACGCCAGTGATCACGTCGCGCCTTGGCCCTGCTTGCGCAGCATGCCCGGCGTATGACCACTCATGCGTTTAAACGCTTGAGAGAAGCTCGAGGCGTCGGCGTAATTTAAGCGCTCGGCAATTTGTTCAACACTGAGTCGGGTGCCGGTCAGCATCTCTTCTGCAAGACTCAGGCGAATTTCATCGACTAACTGGCGGAATGAGGTGTTTTCGGCGGCCAATTTACGGCGCATGGTCCGCGAGGTCATACACAAGGTGTCGGCCACTAACTCCATGTCCATCGACATAGGCCGCTGACACAGCAGAATATCTCGCACCTTGCCCGACAAGCCGCGCCGCGCGCTGCGCTTGGCGATCAGCTCTGAGCACTGTTTGTCTAACAAGCTCGCGGTGGCGAGATTGCCCACCGCGCGGGGTTTATCTAATGCACTGCGCGGAAATAGCAACTCATTGCGCTCGGCAGCAAAATCTACTCGGCCTCGAAAACACTGTTCATACAGCTCGGCATTCTCTGGGCGCGGGTGCTGGAACCGCACCCACTCCTCGCCCATATTGTTGCCGATCATTTCACGAATAATAATCATGGCGGCGTGAATTTCGCGTTCAATAGAGAACAGCCGCACATCATCGGGAACATCCGTGTTATCAAACACTAGAATCGCATAGTCATCGTGCTCTTCTACCGTAAAGCCCGAGAACACAAAGGTCAGCTCTTGGTAGGTTTGCGATAGCTCTACCGCCTTGCGCGCCGTGGGGCTGCTGGCCAGCGCAAAGCCCCAAATGCCATAGGCAGAGAGATGGTAGCGCTCCCCCGCCAGAAGCCCCAAGTTAGCCACATGGGGCAGCTCGCGGAGTAAATTGCGCACCACCGCCATTTCGGCACTGGCCTCTACCACCGTCTCGGGGTTATCTAAACTCGCCTGATCCAGCGCGGTATTTAGCAATAATCGATCTAGCGCCGCGCCGTGTTCTAGGCCCAGCGACACCAGAATTTGAACACTGGTGATACTCCGACAAAAATCCCAACTTTTCATAGTGATGCTCATCCAGAGGATCCATACACCCTAAATTGGCGTAGGATCTGCTGATAAGGGAATTAACACAGACAGCGCCAATGCCAAACCGTGACAATGTCCGCAAGGCGCTAATAATGTCCGAAATTCAACATAGCTTATCAATTAGACTGTGCTTCGCATACAAAAAAGCGGCGCGCTAAGGCTTGCGCCGTAAGTTAGATAAATAATAAATAAAATTCCTTGTACCGCGCCGTTCTAAACCATTGTTTTGTACTTGCGCAATGTACATCGTTATTCCGAGGAGAAATCTGTGGTCCGATCCAATCCAGCCCGTCCTTTCTATACCCGACTCTTGATCAGCACCGGAATTAGCAGTATTGCCCTGCTCGCCGCCAGCCAAACCGTCGCCGCACCGGCGCTCGAAGAGGTATTGGTCACGGCCCAAAAACGCAGTGAAAGCGCCCAAGACATTCCCATTGCGGTAACCGGTGTGACTGCCGATATGCTCGACAAGCTCGGTTTTGAAAATGCCAACGACGTGTCTGCGCAGGTTCCCAATATGCAGGTCAGCGGCCCCTATGGCGATGTGCAGCCGATATTTTCGATTCGCGGCGTCAGCATGTCTGACTACAGCTCCAACCAAGCCAGCCCCATTGGTGTTTACGTAGACGAAGCCTATTTGGCGCCGGTTTACAGCCACGGCGCCAGCTTCTTCGATATTGAGCGGCTCGAGGTTTTGCGCGGCCCCCAGGGCACGCTCTACGGTAAAAACACCACCGGCGGCGCCATTAATATTATTACCCGCACCCCCGGTTTTGGCGGCGAAGCCAATAGCTTCATTAAAGCGGGCGCGGGCAGCTACGGCGCCACGTCTATCGAGGGCGGCACCGAGCGCGAGCTGATTCCCGATGTACTGGCGGCGCGTATCGCCGGTAGCATGAAGCGCGACGACGGCTATGTGAACGTCGTCGGCCAAGACACCAATGCCGCGCAAACCGACTTTAAAGGCCTGCGGCTGGGAATAAACTGGCTTATTAGCGATAAAATCGACGCCGTATTAAAAATCACCCAATCTAAGAACGACGCACTGAGCACCCCACCCCGCAATGAAGCCCGCACTGATTTGCGCGGCAGCGGTTTAGAGGGCGACTCCAACGGCTTTATCGACTATATCGGCTACTCCCGTGGCAGTCGCAATCTGGATTTTCACGAGACGGAATCTAATGCGATAGGCGCACTCGTCACCACGAGCGACCTCGCCGTGCTGACCATGAATTACAGTAGCGACAGCTATACCATTACCTCGGTCAGCTCCTATCTCGACGCCGACTACTATCAAATGGCTGACACCGACGGCAGCCCCAACGGCTTGCTAGAAATAAAGTGGTCATCCGACTCCTTAAGCTTTAGCCAAGACCTGCGCTTCACCTCAAACTTCGACGGCATGTTCAACATCATTGCTGGCGTGTATTACGGCAGTGAAGATTTATACATGCAGAATATTTACGATATTTTTGACCAAGCGCCCGATTTACGCGTTGGCTACGCCAAGCCCGACACCATTCCAATTTTTCCCTACTTAATAGACTTTGGCATGATCGATCAGCGCCTAGAAACCGAGAAGACCAGCGCGGCGGCCTATACCCAAATGCGCTTTGATTTCAGTGCTAATTTCGGCATGGACATTGGCCTGCGCTACACCCGCGACGAAAGTAAATTAAGCTACCTAAACATCTCGCGGCTTGCTAATGACGGCACACCCCAGGGCAGTTACGTACCGGGCAATACCACCGGCGTCGACAATGCTTGGATCACCCTGCCCATTACGGTGTTTGATATTCAAAACTTACTGGCCAATCCCGGTGATTTAGCCACCTATCAAAACACCGGCTACACCCACGGCGCTTACACCCTCGATTCTGCACCAGAATTGAATGCCCCAGAAAAAGAGTTCACCGGCAAAATTGGTTTAGATTACCGCGTTAACGACGACTTCATGGTTTACGGTAGCGCCAGTCGCGGTTACCGCGCCGGTAGCTATAACGGCGGCGTTTACTACCAACCTCGGCCACTGGAAACCGCCTACGCCTCGCCAGAATATATCGACGCCTACGAAGTCGGCTTTAAAGCCGATATGGCCGAAGGCAGCGTGCGCTTAAACGCGGCCGCGTTCCTGTACGACTACACCAATCAGCAGTTCATTAACGTAGTGGGTATTTCCAACTTTTTGGAAAACGCCGGTGGCTCGCAGATTATGGGGCTAGAGGCGGAATTGTGGGCGCGCATTACTGAACGCCTCACCGTGCAATCGGCCATTGGCTTGCTCGACACCGAGTACACCGAGCTTACCCTCGCCAATACCGAAACCATTGCCGACCAAGAAGACCGCGTGGATCTGTCTGGCAATGAATTAATTTCGGCGCCAAAACTTAACTTCAGCGTTTCCATTGATTACGACTTGCTGATTACGGAATTCGGCTATTTAAGTGTGAATGGCAATGCCAACTTTCAAGACGATCAATGGTATAGCGCCTATAACGATCAGTACGGCTACGACAATATTCGTCAAGACGCCTACTGGCTGTATAACGGCCGCCTGAGCTGGTACGCCAACGATGGCAGCTACAGCGTGTCGGTGTGGGGTAAAAACCTGCTAGAAGAAGAGTACGACAGCTACGCGATTAACCTGCAAGCGGGCTTTGGATTTGACCAGTACCTCGCAGGCCAACCGCGAACCTACGGCATGGAAGTGCAAGTTAAATTCTAGCCCTGCCAAGCGCCCGCTAATAAGGCCCCACGGCTTTATTAGCGGGAACGAGATTCCCCAGCCAAAATACGCTTCACCCCCCATCCCAATATCAAACAATTCCCCATGTAGTATTTCCTTATTACCCCCGCAATTGACCGCTGTGATCCAATGGATTTTCAAAATGCTTTACTGAATGAGCCAGCCTCATTCAGCAATGCGGCTAATTCCAACGTTAAGAGGGTTTACACATGGCTAAAGTTTTAATCATTACCGGTGATTTTGTAGAGGACTACGAGAACATGGTTCCCTTTCAGGCGCTACTAGCCATAGGCCACGAAGTGGATGCGGTTTGCCCTGATAAAAAAGCGGGCGACAGTATTGCAACGTCTATTCATGACTTTGAAGGCGACCAAACCTATACCGAAAAACGCGGCCATAACTTTGTGCTTAACGCCTCTTTCGACGACATCAACCCCGAAGATTACCAGGGCTTGTATCTGCCTGGTGGTCGCGCGCCAGAATACCTGCGCCTAAATGCAAAAGTGATTGAGATCATTCGTCACTTTGCTGCAAACAATAAGCCGATTGCTTCTGTTTGCCATGGCCCACAGTTACTCAGCGCCGCAGGTGTAATTGAAGGTAAAAAAATATCAGCCTACCCAGCCTGCCAACCCGAAATGCTCATGGCGGGTGCGCTGTGGGTGGAACTCCCCATGGATGGTGCCATCACCGACGGCACCCTAGTCACTGCGCCAGCTTGGCCTGCGCATCCTGCCATGTTGAAACAATTTGTGGCATTGTTATAAAACTTAATTAGCATCGAGGGCCTATTTATGTGTCAGCTTTTTATCAATGCCGATAGCAAACTATGGAGCTATCGCACCAAGTCGCTGCGTATTGATGGTGTGGTTACCTCTATTCGCTTAGAAGAGTTCTTTTGGGACACCCTAGAAGAAATATCATTTCGCGACCAAATGACGGTTAACCAAATGATCACCAAGCTCTACCTAGAGTCCCTCGATGCTGATCACGATATTAGTAACTTCACCTCGTTTTTACGAGTGTGCTGTTCACGTTACTTATCTCTGATCGCCGATGGCAAGCTCACCAGAGAAGACGAGCTGCCCCTCGGCGAGGTGAATGCGCAAAATATATTAGAGCAAGAGCAATTACGCAGCCGTCAACGTAAAGCGCTGTTCAGTTCACCTAATTATAAGCCTTCCATTAATTAGTCAAAATTAGGTTTAATAAATAATGACACGTTCGGCGCTCATTACGTGCTTTAAAAAAATTGTTGGCTCACGCCATGTACTGACCAGCGAACGTGCCACCGCCCCTTTTCGCACTGGCTTTCGTGAGGGGCAAGGCCCCGCTCTTGCCGTTGTTAAACCGGCGACGCTGTGGCAGCAATGGCAGCTACTCGACGCCTGCGTTAAAGCCAATGTCATTGTTATTATGCAAGCCGCCAATACCGGCTTAACCGGCGGCTCAACGCCGAGCCAAGGTTGCGACCGCGACACGGTAATCATCAACACCTCACGCATTAATGACATACATGTTTTAACTCACCAGCAGCAGATTCTGGCCTTTCCTGGCGCCAGTTTATTTTCATTAGAAAAGACCCTAGCACCCTATGGTCGCGTGCCCCATTCGGTGATTGGTTCCTCGTGTATTGGCGCGTCAATCGTTGGCGGCATTTGCAATAACTCTGGAGGCGCACTGGTCGAACGCGGCCCCGCTTACACCGAGCTCGCGCTCTATGCGCAGGTCAACGACGATGGCACCCTCAGCTTAATTAATGAACTCGATATTGAACTGGGCAATACACCCGAAGAAATTCTGACAAACTTACAGAACAAAAATTATTCATTAGAGGATATCAAAACCACCAATAAGCTGGCCTCTGACCGCGATTATGCGAATTGGGTCCGCGAGACAACACGGGACACCCCCGCGCGGTTTAATGCCGACCCCAGACGCTTACACAAAGCCAGCGGCTGCGCTGGCAAGCTGGCTGTTTTCGCGGTGCGGGTAGATACCTTTGTAAAAAATGAAAAAGAACACACCTTTTATTTAGGCAGCAACTCCACCCGGGCCCTGCAGCTCCTCCGAAAAGACTTACTTGAAAGAACAGCCAGCCTACCGATTTATGCGGAGTACTTGCACCGAGATATCTTTACCCTCGCCGATGACTACGGCCGAGACACCGTGCTATTAATTAAATACCTAGGCACAAATTGGCTGCCTAAATTCTTTAATATTAAACGCCAGCTAGATTCCGTTTGCAGACGCATACCTTTTTTAAGCCCGGGCTTTATCGACAAAATGGTTTACCGGCTGGCCAAGCTATTCCCGAGCCAAACACCTAAAGTATTGCACCAGTGGAATAATAGGTATGAACATCAATTAATTCTCAGCGTAAAAGATGCCGCAAAAGCAGAGACAGAATTATTATTAGAAAATATGAAACAACAACACGATGTGGATTATTTTCTTTGCAGTGAGGCCGAGGCAAAATCGGCTTACTTATTGCGCTTTGCCGCCGCAGGGGCTGCTGTGCAATATGCAGCCATACACCATAACCGCGTAGAACCCATCGTCGCCCTAGATATTGCCTTAAAACGCAACGACACAGACTGGTTTGAAACCCTACCGGATGAGCTTAACCGCAAGCTGCTGAATAAATTTTATTACGGCCACTTTCTATGCCACGTATTTCATCAAGACTACTTGGTGCGCAAAGGTGAAGATGTACAAGCTGTAAAAGACGCCTTGCTAGCGCTGCTGGAAAAACGCGGTGCTGAATACCCCGCCGAGCACAATGTTGGGCATCACTATCACGCCAAGCCTGCACTGGCGAACAACTATAAAACCCTAGACCCAACAAACACCCTGAATGCCGGGATTGGCGGCATGTCTAAAAAAGTAAACTATGACGAGTCTTAGATCTTAGATGACGAAAGCCCTTGATGACGAACACTCACAAAAAGCACCGTTGTCCTATTGCTTCATACTCGCTTTATTGCCCGCCAAAAATCCAGAATCAGACATAGCGGGCATCGCACAATGAATTGCGTTCTCTAGCATGCTTGCACGCTGAAAATCGGCGGTTAAATACACCATCACACTGCAATGCAAATCACTCGATTCATGACGATAGACCGCCAACATAGTGGACGGCCTACCTTCTTCCTCATAAACCCGGGCAAGATGAGACTCAAGATCAGCGAGCATGCCCGTTGCGAGCATGGCATCACCTAGGTTTACTTTTAGCCATGTATTCATTGCTTGTTATGAGCCGCTGTTAATCATCCCGCAACTAGGGAATAACCAGTGCGCGGAAAGTGAACATGCAGTGTTCCGAACTCGCTGCTCTCCCGAGCGACAATAATTCGATTCTCAGTAACCGCCGCGAGCGTTCCGCTGACGGGCACCACGCCGTAGTCCAGTGGCGCAACCTGAACCACTTGGCCAATTTGCAGCAGGCCATGCTCGGTACTGGTGGGCAATGCCCGAGGCTCCAAGGCTCTGGCCGCCTCAAAGGCCTCCGCCTGTGTTATCTCCCGGCGTTGTCCGTGCCCAAACTCTTCGACCGACTTATACCAGCGCAGAACGTTTGCACCCGCTGCCAAGGGCTTGCGATTACAACTCACATGAAGCCAAAGCGGGTGAAAGCATGCAAAATCGGCGACCGATGGGGCATCACCGCCGACCCATTGATACTCGCCTAGCCTAAGCTCCAAGGCATCGAGAAAAGACTGCAGAACACCCGCCGCCTTAGCCGCCGCTGGCGGTCGGCTTGTGCCACCGCGTAACAAGCTAGACCGGTCCTTGGCAAAACGGTAGGTGCCGATGGGGCCGAAGCTCCTGAGCATAGTGCCCAGCAGCCGCAATGGTGGCACCGCTCCGACCGCCGCAAAAAAAGCCTTCTCTTCCGCCTGTTTCATCAAGGCCAAAGCATCGCCTTCGACTGTTGCGGGATCGAGGGCTGCGCAGCCCGTTACTGTCGCCACTTCCTGAGCAATCAGTGCGGTATCACAAAAAATATCTGCACCAATCTGCGCTACCGGAATTCGGCGGTAGCCACCCGTTAATGGATCGACATTCGGTCGGGGCGGATAAACCGGTGACAGCAGTGAATGCCAGCTGGTATTAGTAAAACCGAACATCAGCCGAATTTTTTCCGCGTAAGGCGAGTTCTCATAGTGATGCAGAATAATTGAATCGTTCATTGTTTCGCTCGGTCTCTTAATGAATAAACGGCTACTCGCAAATTAATAAGTAGAGTTAGGCGTATTCTCAGGGTTTATTTCGCCATAAACCTCATCAGGGTCTACATCATTAATCAGTAAAATTTCTCTCACTGTTTCAACGTGATCTAATACCTTTTGGAAGCCATCACCGTACTCATATTTAGTGACTTCAATTGCTTTTGGCATGTAAGTAAACGCAATTTTTAATGCGTTTAAAGATGAGGGGCTTAGTTTTTCAGTCATTTTAATGCTCTTTCTTTGATTGTTTTTATTCATAACTCCACAAGTATGCGCGGCTTTGTGCCGGAAACGAAGCCGCACAACGGAAAAATTATCGCAGTGTCTATCTTGTTATAAAGCGATTTCCCCCCTAGCTTGGAAGCAGTCTGAAAATTTATCAAATGATTTGTAAACGTCTTTGGTTAGCTGAGGTTGACCGGTTAGTACTGATGCAAACACTGCAGTTAATCCATTTACACCATTTGATGCTTTAAGAGCCTGTTCTAGTATTTGGATGGGATAGCCTTTGCTATGGCGGTCAATCGCGTGCAGACCGCCATGCACATATGAACTTAATGGCTTCCAAGAATATTGTTTAAACTCTAGGATTGGATCAATAGCATTTTTTGGAGCTTTCTGTTCAAGCTGACTAATCATTTCACTCAGCATGGGGAGCTTGTTGGCTACTTTTTGGCTCTCTTCGTTTAATTCAGCCGTCAACTTTATCAATGCGGTTTCAGAAGCTGCATAAAGAACCCATATACCACGCACCAAACACTCAAATTGAAGGCGAAGTAAACTTATAGCTGAAGTGAAATTCCTTGATGACAATAAAATCTTAAAGCTCTCTGCATGCTCTAAAGACACACTGCACATGACCTTACTCACTCTGACCCTGTCAGAATTGTCGTAAAGGGGCTGATTGAGGATATGCAACACATAGCCTTCAAACTCTGAGGACCTTATAAGCAACTTGTCAACGATGAATCCCCTTAAGTTTTATTAGTAAAATGGGGCAGAGCCCTTTTACTCCCAAAAAATATAGGTTCTCGAGAATGACCTCGCTGAACTATATGAACAGGTACACCCGATAAATAATAGCGTGGTTTACTAGGCATCGTTTCGTCGCTGAAACAACTTCGAAAAAATCAGACTAGCAAAGCATCGATGCGCAGTCATCCCAGCCAACCGAAAAATAAAAAAGTGCACTGCCCCCCTTAATTATTACAAGCTTGGACAAATTGCATATAAATCCGTAGATGGAGACTTAATGTCTACGCTGAATTCTGGCTGGGTACATTTTAAGTGGTAAGCATAAGATGCAATAATTTTCCGTATTTGATCAGACGAAAAATTTCTTGGCATTCTATCATATGGCAGAGTCATCCGAATCTGTGTGTAATCTTGATTTATATAGATATTTGAGGCGTTTTTATCAAGAAGCGACCAGGTTTTTTGTGGCTTAGTAGTGCAACCAATCATGGATATTGATAGAAAAATTAGCAAAGTAATTTTGATCATGCCTCTTCCTTGTGAATACTTGTAACGCCTCAGGAAGAAGCGCCGCTTGCGGCGCCCTTCTTGCTTGGTTTGTTAGGCTTTTTCTCATTTAAAATATGACTTTTCCGCTTTAACATATAGCTAGCTGTAGACCCATAAATAAATATCACAGCGGTGAAAATGATAGTAACAAAAAAGGGCTCTGACCCCTTTAATTGATTTGTTAGAAATCATCTGGGGCTTTGCTCAAAATCTATGAATTGAACATCCTCTCGGTCCGCTATGTAGCGAGCCATTTCAGGATAAAGGACTGAGATACTGATTAAAGCCATATGGAGCATACTTGTAAAATGTCGTATGTGTTCGGATGAACCGGTTGGAGGTGCAATAAACCTATGTTTCATTAACTCAGCAGTTAATTTTATTTCTTTAAGTTGATCAGTACCGTCGTAGTCATGTTTAAGTGTTATTTTTGAGGGGAATGGATATACGAAGCCTTGTGGGTGCAGATAGGTTAACAAGCCGTCATTAATACTTAACACCATATTATGCCTGTGGCAAAATGGCCTGTGAGGAAGTTCTTCTTTGTAGCAATCCATTATATTGACCAGGTTTTCGCGAGGGGAGAATGAGAATTCTTCACATATTAGAAATGTTATAATCTGATCCAGTTCATCTTTTTCTGGCTGATAGATGCTTGCGTTTCCTTCCTCTTTTTTACAGTAAGTGTAACTTGGCTCGTAGAGATGATCTCTAAGGGATTTGGTTTCAGCTAACTTTCTTAGAGCCTTTTTTAATTCAGAAGTTGACAGCTTCGATTTTATTTCTCCTATGGCAACTACGGATTCAATCGGAAAAAATCGTTGCCCGTTTTCATTTTTAATTAAAGGAGTTACGGATTTATCATATATAACTATATCGCATTGAGTGCTTATCTTTCCGTTCGAAGTTACAACAAATCCTGATTCCATGCCCATTCGCTCAGGAAGAATATTAGTCAGGAATTTCTTAACTACATCTTCTCTATAAGTGCCAAATTCCCCAGGATGAACTAAGCTCCCTTTCTCATCAACAAATAGTAATCGAGAATTTTCGATAAACGAGGTTTTAAATTCATTTATTTTTTCATCCAAGAGTATGTCAATTGCATTGGTACCCTGTTGCTTCATCTTTATCCTCGTATTTCTAACGCCGCCAGCAACCGGTCGCTTGTAACGTAGCGAAGCGGAGTGAAAAGTGGTCGGCTTGCATGGCCTTGATAGGCTAGTAAAAGGGGTCAGTATAAAAGGGGTCAGAGCCCTTTTACTCCATTCTTCGCTGGCCGCCCTCGCCTCGCGTACCCTACCTTGCATTGTAAACGTTGTTGCACCCTCTCTTTAAACCAATCGTTACCTAGGGGAGTACCCGACTGCCAAGATTCTCGAATCAGCTTGATATACCCCTCATCCATCGTTCCCTCAAACATATCACAATAGGCTCGGTGGCGGTCTTCGCGGGTTTTGCCTAGCTTTTCGTATAGAGAATGAAAACGAAGGAAGCTGATCTCTCTGATACCCGCATTATGACAAAAGCTAGACCAGCAGTATTGACCGGGCCGCACAACCATTGCCGCCCTCACGGGGTTTAACTCTATGTACCGCATCACCGTGAAAAGATACGCCTCGTCCTGAACTAGACTGGCTTTGTATCGCCCTTCCCACGCCGAACCACTCCGGCCATATTTGTGATTGAGATACGGTACGTACCGTCTTCCGATAAATTGCATCAACCGGCTAATCTGAATTCCACCCTCAGGCGTAACGAGCAGATGGATATGGTTAGTCATCAACACGAAGGCATGTATGGCTACATCATACTTTTGAGCCCCTTCACTTAACCAATACGCATACGTCGCATAGTCCTGAGCTTCAAAAAATATGGGTTCTCGCGAATGACCTCGCTGAACTATATGAACAGGTACACCCGGCAAATAATAGCGTGGCTTTCTAGGCATCGTTTCTTCCCTGAAACAACTTCGACAAAATCAGACTAGCAAAGCGTCAATGCGCAGTCACCCCAGCCAATCAAAAAAGGGCTCTGACCCCTTTAATTGAGCTTTAAATTCCATCAAATAACTTCCAATGTGGTGTGAGCTAACAGTTTTTTATAACGACTTGCGCCTGATATCACTTTGGCACCTTATCAAATCTAGCGCTTTAGAAAGAAAAAAGGGCTCTGACCCCTTTAATTCGAATTCGGATCATCAACATTCGACGCAAGCGTAAAACAATATAACCAAAAAAAGAAAACACAGAGGCGGAAGAAAACCTCCGCAATCCCATCTGCCGATAGAAAATTAAGAATATAAAAAACTAAGCCGGTATATTCGCTAGCGCTAAAATAACCTAGTATTCCGCTATATGCTGACAGACAAACGAATGCCATAGCCCAATCAGAAAGCCTCCGCACTTCGGCAGAATTAGAAGAAAGATATACTTCTGACTGAACATGCATTCTTAACAGGCCTACTAGCCCTCTAAGAGCAGGAAAAAATCCGGCCATCAGCAGAGAATAAGAACCTATAAAAAGCAGCACCGAAAAGATTCGCGCGCTAAGCAATGCTGCGTATGCATCTTTAAGAGAAAGAGATAAAGGGTTTACATTGTTCTCTATTAGCCAAACGTCTAGATAAAACAAAAGACAAAGTAGCAAGAGTAGAAATCTAATACCAACTACAGCCTCTAGAATCGAAGGTAATTCTTTTGCTGCAGAGGTTGATGGATTATGACCTTCGGACACAAAATCTCCTTTTTTTGTAATTTATGAAATCCTGACGCCGTGTTTTGGGGCGCCGGAGCGCCAGCGGAAGCGTCCCAGCAGCGCGGGCTTTTTCGCGCTGCGACAACAACACCTTATTAGGATTGCTCTTTGCCAGAGAACTCTTCCTTGAGAAAACCGGAGATAATCTCAACGGTCTCTTCCGTACGTTTCATTTGTATATCCGAAACTCGCTTAAAATCTTCGAACGAAAGGTCTTGATTTTTTAATAGGTAGCTATTCCAGTTAAAAACATCGACGTACCAATTAAATAAAATAGTTTGTAGCTGAGCAAGCTGTCCTCGGCTCTTTTGAAGTGCGATTGGTGTCTTTGAAAAAAAGAAAGACAAGACACTTGCCATACCCATGCCGCCGAACATGGACGAAATAAATTCCTTGTCCGTTGCAATTGCAAGATAAGCGCTCACTGCTAAAAGTACGCAACCGATAAGAAAGACCATAAAGTACATGTACATGGTCAACTGAAACCCGCGACTGATCTGACGTATTGTGTCTTCTATGCCTTCTTTAAAAGCTTCCGCCGTCTTGTATGTCGACGAGACGCTTTTTTTGGTTTCATCGAAAAAATGTGATTGCAGATTATCGTATAAGCTCATTTATTCTCTCAATCCTAGCAGTTTTGCTATAACGACTCAGGCCATATATCACTTTGGCCCCCTATCAAAGCTGGCGCTTTCGCTGGAATAAAAAAACATGAGGGAATTCAAGAAGGTGACGACATCGCTTGTAGCGAGTGCCGGACAAACGACGACTTCCCTATGTCTCTGCCAAACATTCCTTTGCACTGATCATATCCCGTTTTTTATAAACTTCAATGAGTTAATGTGTGGTTATAGCTTGTGCCGGCGAGGGATCGGCTTTCTGGTAAGGCCCTAATAGCGGGCTTGATGTAGTATCTGGTGAGGGGGATATGAATTACCTCGGTGGTATATGGATTCTGAATCAAGTTCAGAATGACGGGACGAGGGGTTCAGAAAGGCGGTGCGTGGGTTTCGGAAAGATGGGGCGGAGAGAGCGACGGGGTGCGGAGATTTACCGAGCGAGTGGGGTAACGCCAAAATAGGCAAAGCCGTCTTACCGAACTTGATCCGGCATCTAGTGAGGGGGATACGAATTAACTCGGCGGTATATGGATTCTGAATCAAGTTCAGAATGACGGGATGGGGAGTTCATAATGACGGTAGGTGGGGTTCAGAAGGCGGTAGGTGACGCGCAGATTTACGGCAACTTACATTACTGGCCAGCACTGGGGTGACTCGCACAATGGTTTTTTGGGTCACCGCCTGCGGCAAAGCCAATAAATGCCACTCTGTGCGTATTGTCGAATTTCCATTTAGACCGTATAAAGGCGCTCCTCAATTTTCTGTAGTCAATCATGGCTTGGATTTCATTCGATATTTTTCGCACCCTTGGCTTTAACGACACTAAGCAGTTAAAACCCGAGCAGATTTTTAAGCACCGCGAGGAGATCAGCGCCGCCGATTGGGTTTTATACCCCGAGTACTGGCAGCTCAATGCCTTGATTTACGGCCTTAAAGCGCGGGTATTTCCCAGCCAAGCCAGCTACCTGCTGGGCCACAATAAAATTGAGATGACTCGCGCCTTTGAAATGGTCGCGCCAGCGAATACGCCCCATACCGAGATTCGGGCCAATACCCCCAGTAATGCGGAGGCATTGTGGGAGCTTATGCTGCACCCCTTTGTTGCCAAGCTCCCCAAGGCGTCTCAGGGCAGTGGCGTTTGGTTGATAAAAGACCGCGCCGACTGGCGCGCGTATCTGGAAACAACTGATATTTTGTATGTGCAGGAATACCTGCCCATAAACCGCGATATTCGCGTGGTGATAGTCGGCGACACGGTAGTGAGCGCTTACTGGCGGCTGCAATCTGACCAAGGGTTTTACAATAACGTTGCCAAAGGCGGTGTGATTGAGCAAAGCGCGGTGCCCGCGCAGGCCGTGAATCTAGCGCTGCACTTAGCGCAAACGCTGGACATTGACCACGCCGGTTTTGATATCGCCATGGTCGGTGACCACCCCTATGTGTTTGAGTTTAATCGCCTGTTTGGCAATCAGGGCATAGAGGGTGGCGAGCAAAAGATTCGGGAGGCGATTATCGATTATTTACTGCGCAAGCAGGAACCAACGGGGCCGAACTTCCCCAAAGCGCCCGCCAGTGGCAGAAAGCGTCTGCGCCGCGTGGCGTAATAAACTCCCTGCAGAGCTGGGCAAATGCTCCTCTCTGCAGGTGTGTGCCGACAGTGTTACCATGAGGGCTTGTTCGTTCCTTGAGGCCTGAATCATGCACCCAACGACATCGTCCTTTGCCCGTCGCAGTCACACCCTTGTTATATTGCTCTTGGCCAGCTTGCTGCTGAGCGGTTGCGGTATTAACAATATTCCCCGCTTGGACGAAGAGGCCAAGGCCGCTTGGGCGCAGGTTGAGAATCAGTACCAGCGCCGCGCTGATCTCATTCCTAATTTAGTTGCCACCGTGAAAGGTTTTGCCGCCCAGGAGCAGGAAACCCTTACTGCCGTGGTCGAGGCAAGAGCGAAGGCGACCTCCATGCAGGTCGATGCCAGCATTTTAGACAACCCAGAGAAGCTTCAACAATTTGAAGCCGCGCAGTCGAAACTCAGCGGCGCGCTAAGCCGTTTGATGATGGTGTCGGAGCGCTACCCAGAACTTAAGTCGAATCAAAATTTCTTAGCGCTGCAATCGCAACTCGAAGGCACCGAAAACCGCATTAGTGTGGCACGCCGCGATTTTATTTTGGCGGTAGGCCGTTACAACACGGAGATTCGCACCTTTCCCGGCAAGATCTGGCACAGCATGATGTATAGCGAGCTTAAGGAACGCGAATCCTTTAAAGCCACTGCACCTAAGGCGGAAGAAGCGCCCCAGGTTAACTTTTAATGCGCTTATTCCTAAGGCCTTTGTTACTGCCCTTGTTGATGGTAGGCAGCCTGCTGTTCAGCCTGTCTGCCCTCGCCGCCGAGCCGGAATTCCCCAAGCTTAGCGGCAGGGTGGTAGACAATGCCAAGCTGCTGTCTGCCGCCACTGAGCAAATCCTGAATCGACAGCTGGCGGCGCAGGAGCAACGCACCGGCAATCAGATTGTGGTGGTTACCCTGCCCGACTTGCAGGGTTATGAAATTAGCGATTACGGTTTTCAGTTGGGCCGCCACTGGGGCATTGGTCAAAAAGATACCAATAATGGCGCGCTGCTGATTATTGCGATGAAAGAACGCAAGATGCGCATTGAAGTTGGTTACGGCTTAGAGGGCTTGTTGACCGATGCGCGCAGCGCGCAAATTATTCAGCAAATACTGACCCCCGCGTTTAAATCTGGTGATTTTGACGGCGGCGTGAAAGCTGCCGTTGAGGCCATGGTGCTTATCATCGACGGCAAAACCCCGGCGATTGCCAAAACCCAGGAAACGAAAAAGCAGACTCCGCCAAAACTTGGTGGTCTCTTACTGCTCGCCGTTATCTTTATGATGATGGGTGGCGGGCGCGGTCGCGGCGGCCGTGGATTCTTGGGCGGCGCCCTACTCGGCGCGGCATTGGGTAGTCGCCACGGTGGAGGCTTTGGCGGCGGCGGTGGTTTTGGTGGAGGCGGCTTCGGCGGAGGTGGCGGCGGCTTTGGTGGTGGCGGTGCATCTGGTGGCTGGTAGCGAAGCCACCTTCATTCTGCAGCTAAGGCCTTGAACCTAGAACCTAATACGGATTTCACTATGTCGCTAATCAATGAACAAGAACAACAGTTACTCACCGAGGCCATACAGCGGGTAGAGGGTCAGACCGACGCGGAGCTGGTCACGGTGCTGGCCCGCCAAGCCGATGACTACCGCTATATTCCGCTGCTCTGGGCGAGCTTGCTAGCGCTGCTGCTACCCGGCGCAGTGAACTACTACCCGGCGTGGCTTAACCCTCATCAGCTAATATTGAGCCAGTGGGCATTATTTATTGGTCTGGCGCTGCTATTTCAAATACCGGCTTTGCAATACCGGCTAATTCCCCGCCAAGTGCGCTTTTGGCGAGCCAGCAATTTAGCGCGTCGGCAATTTTTAGAGCAGAATCTGCACCACACCGCAGGGGAAACCGGCATATTGATTTTTGTGTCTGAAGCCGAGCGCTACGTAGAAATTTTGGTTGATCGCGGCATTTCAGCAAAGATACCTGACGCCTATTGGCAGGCCATTGTGAAGCAATTTACCGCGCAAGTGCGCAGTGGCAATACCGCCAAAGGCTTTGTTGAATGTATTGAAGCTTGCGGCGTTGAGTTAAAGCGTCAGCTGCCCGCCACCAGCGAAAAGAATGAATTGCCCAATCATTTAGTGATTTTATAATTTTACGATTGGATTTCTTCGCGCTCGTTTAAGCACTCGTAGGAACCGGTCGCAAACTCCCGACAGATAAAGGGCCGGTTTTCATAAATGGAGCACAGCATGGTGTGGCGGTCTAGTGCCGCACACCAGCCATCACTCAGCCGCGCCATTACTTCACCACCCCATTCATCACGCTGAATAAAACGTTCAGGCACACCGGTCTCGGTAATCAGCATTACCTCCAAACGACAACAAGACGCTTTGCAGGTAGAGCAGCTCACCGCCGACGGGGTAGTCGCATCAGTGGCGATAGGGTGTGTTTTATTTAACGCTTTAATAGTAGAACCTATAAAAAATTAGCTAAACAGATTTGTGTGCAAGCGACTTCTTCACCCCTTGCTCTGCCATGAAAATACCACCGACCACCAAGCACAGCGCCAGAAAATGATAGGTCTTGAACTCTTCTGACAAAATCACAACGGCCAAGGCTGAACCAAATACCGGCACCAAATTAATGAATAAGTTGGCGCGATTACCGCCGATCAAATCCACCCCGCGCATATACAAGGACTGGGCGATAAGTGACGGGAATATCGCAATATACAATACAACGCCAAAGCCACGGGCGTCGGGCATTATTGTGTAACCAGCCCAATATTCGTAAGCACTAAAAGGCAGCGACGAGATAAACGCAAAAAATGCTAACACCATAATCATGCTGCGCCAGTGCAGTGGTGGCCGAAAGCGCAGGGCAACGGTATAGCCACCATAGAGCAGGGTCGCCAGCAGCATTAGGGCATCGCCGCGATTCAAATCCAAACTTAGTAAGCTGCCTAGGTCGCCGTGGGCGACGGTGATTAATACGCCCAACAGGGTCAAACTAAAGCCCAGCATTTGCAGTTTTACCGGCCGCAAACCAAACAAAAGGAAATTACCCAAAAACACAATCAGCGGCATGCCCGACTGCTCAATGGTCACATTGATGGCACTGGTGTAGTTCAATGCCCAATAAAACAGCGCATTAAATGTGGTAAACCCCAAGGCACCGTACAAGAATAAGGTGAGCCAATATTGGCGAATCAGCGACCACTCTCGCACGGCGTCTTGCCATGCAAAAGGTACAATAAATACACAGGCAAACAACCAGCGCAACGACGTGAGTAACATTGGCGACACATGGCCAACCGCCAATTTACCGGCAACGGCATTACCACCCCAAAGCAGGGCAACCACGATTAAAAGAATGAAGGGATTGCGGAACAGCGTTTTCATTGCCTGCCAAACTTGCCTTGATTAAGGCGAGCCAGTTTAACAGCAAGACCATGCAATTACTTTACGGAGCTTATAACAATGCTCAGGCAATATGGTGGTACTGAAATACGTGAGAACACAGGGGGCTTTCGCCCCCTGTGCAGCGGCTTAGCCGAAGTCAGGCATTTGCGGATGCGCAGCGCCGTCTTTTTTGTCGGCGGGCTTGTCAGCAATCATGGCATCGGTAGTGAGCATTAAGCCCGCAATCGACGCCGCGTTTTGCAATGCCGTGCGGGTGACCTTGGTGGGGTCAATAATGCCGAACTCCAACATATCGCCGTAATCCCCGTTTTGGGCGTTATAGCCGAACGCGGCGCTGTCTTGGGCGCGGATCTTGTCTAACACCACACTGGCCTCGACACCGGCGTTGTTGACGATCTGCCGGAAGGGTTCTTCCATCGCCCGCAAGGCGATTTTAACCCCTACCTTCTGATCTTCGTTGGCAGCCTTCACGCCCGCCTTGCGCAAGACGTCAGCGACTCTTACCAGGCTAACGCCGCCACCGGGCACAATGCCCTCTTCCACCGCCGCGCGAGTGGCGTGAAAGGCGTCATCGACAAGGTCCTTCTTCTCCTTCATTTCGACTTCGGTCGCCGCGCCAACCTTGATTACGGCAACACCGCCAGCCAATTTCGCGACGCGCTCTTGGAGCTTCTCGCGGTCGTAATCGGAGCTGGAATTTTCGATTTCGGCGCGAATTTGTGCGACCCGCGCATCGATATCGCCGCGCTTGCCGTAACCGTCGACCACGGTCGTGTTGTCTTTATCAATCACCACCCGCTTAGCGCTGCCCAATTGCTCTAGGCTGACGTTCTCAAGGTCTAGCCCAACTTCCTCTGCGATCACCGTGGCGCCCGTTAAAATGGCAATATCTTGCAGCATCGCCTTGCGACGGTCACCAAAGCCCGGCGCCTTAACGGCCGCCACTTTGAGAATACCCCGCAAGTTGTTCACCACCAGTGTCGCTAGGGCTTCACCCTCAATGTCCTCAGCAATCAGCAGGAGCGGACGGCCCGCCTTCGCCACGGCTTCGAGGGTTGGCAGCAGCTCGCGAATATTGCTGATTTTTTTGTCTACCAACAACAGATAGGGATTGTCGAGTTCGACCTGCATTTTCTCTTGGTTGGTGATGAAATAAGGCGAGAGGTAGCCACGGTCAAACTGCATGCCCTCAACCACTTCCAGTTCGTTTTGGAGTGATTTGCCTTCCTCAACCGTTACCACACCGTCGCGACCGACCTTGTCCATGGCCTGGGCGAGAATTTCACCAATGTCGGTATTCCAGTTCGCCGACACGGTGGCAACTTGGCCAATGGCTTTGTTGTCATTGCAGGGCTTAGACATTTTACTAAGCTCGCTAGTAGCGTCGACCACGGCCGCGTCAATGCCGCGTTTTAAATCCATAGGATTCATACCGGCGGCAATGGCTTTGTGACCTTCCCGCAGGATCGCTTGCGCAAGTACGGTGGCCGTCGTTGTACCGTCACCGGCGACATCGGCGGTTTTCGACGCGACTTCCTTCACCATTTGCGCGCCCATGTTTTCGAACTTGTCTTGCAGTTCAATTTCTTTGGCGACCGAAACGCCATCTTTGGTGATGCGCGGTGCGCCAAAACTCTTGTCGAGTACAACGTTGCGGCCTTTGGGACCGAGGGTGACTTTTACCGCATCGGCGAGAATATTCACGCCATTCAACATGCGCTCACGGGCATCGTCTGAGAATTTAACGACTTTCGCACTCATGCTGCTTTCTCCTGTATTTCTGCTTGTTCAACAACGGCAAAGATTTCATTTTCTTTGATGATCAGATAGGTCTCTCCGTCGATTTTTACCTCGCTTCCGGCGTACTGGCCAAACAGTATCCGGTCGCCAACCTTGACCGCCAACGGCCGCTGCTGGCCATTCTCCAATAAAGCGCCGGCCCCTACCGCAACCACTTCGCCCTGGGTGGGTTTTTCTGCTGACTTATCTGGAATAACGATACCGCCTTTGCTCTTGGTTTCTGCGGCAAGCCGTTTTACGAGTACCCGATCATAAAGAGGCTTGATACTCATGGGTTAGTCCTCCAACAAAAAAATGACAAGCGTATTTTCCATTTCCCAATAGGGAATGAAGGAAGCGGCTACTAATTGGCCACTCCTTCTGATTTTCAAAATGGGATCCCAACGGCATTTTTCAAGTACGTTTTTTTATATCTTTTTTTTCTAAATTAAGTGGTTTTTTATAATTGGTTTTTTTGCTTATATAGCTTGAGACAAGTGTCGCAGATGTGGAGAAAAGCATGGCAAACGGCCCAAGCGTATCCCTAAATCACAAACTGGCAGATTATTTTCATCTTAGGCTACAGGAGCTTGGCCGACGGCAGTCGACGCCCCCACAAGATGACACGCTCTGGTATATAGGCGATATGTTGGCGCGCTTTGGTGACAGCGATCAATTGTTTAGTTACGAGCACGGCCGCATTGATATACGCCCCCTCGCCTTACTTTATAAAGATGCCCATGAAACTAATAATGTTCGCGAGCGCGGTCTAATCCTTAGGCAGCTCGGCGATATGGCGCTGTTCATGGGCGCCCTATTTCCAGAAAACTACCAGCGCCGAGGGCTAAAGAAAGCCTATTTTGTGGGCATGGGCGGCGGCGCGTATAGCTATCTTTCGGAAACAGAATTAAAACATCGCCACATCTTCGCGGAGCTAGCAACAAGCTTTACGCTAATACTCGAGTTGATAGCACAAGCCTGTGAGAAGCAAACCAGCTTCGATAACGGCGATGTATTAACGCTGTATCAGCGCTGGCAAAAACATCGGGAGCCCAGAATTGCGGCGCAGTTGCGAGCGCTGGGGATCACGATATCAGATACCCAAGCTTTACATTAGCGCGCCACTTAAAACTCAATATATGTCGCGCCTTGGTCTATCGCTTAGCTTTCTATATGTAAGGCTTCGTCGCCGCGATCTGGCGCGTCATCGCGCCAGCGTACCGAGCCTGCTGGCCGGTTTAGCCAACGTGACACCTTAATTGGTTCGGTGCCGATATGCATTCTGACGGCTTGGCGGTGTAGTTCACTTTCCTCGATTGTTCGCCGACCCCGCAACCGCAGATAATCATGCCAGGTTGGGCAACTAAAACGCTCTAACCAGCGCTCTGGATCTGCAATATCGCGAGATATCGACCAGCCGTAAGCACCGTTCCGAGAGCGCACTTGTTGTTGCTGACGCATCAGATTGTAAAAATCACGTGCCTGCTCTTCCGCTATACGATATTGCAGCTCAATACTTATCGGGCCACTGCGGCCACTAATCCCCAATTTAACATCTGGGTCGTCAGCGAGTTGTTCATCGAGTTCGGTGGATTCCGTTCGGTCTGCGACCGGCAGAAAATACCCCAGCAGTAACGACAAAACTAAGCCTGCGGCAGCGCCCTCTAAGGCCAAGACAAGGCCGTAATCTTTGGCGACAAGGCCCCACAGCCACGAGCCAACAGCCACACCCAAGGTAAACGATGCACTACAAGAGGCGATAGCCCGTCCGGTTACCCAGCGAGGTACCAGCAATTGCACTAAAACACTAATTGCGGTGGTGCTTATCATCCACCCCATGCCAGCGATCATTAAGAGCAGAAAATCCAGTATCACGCTGCGGCTATACGCGAGGCCTAGCAAGCTCCCTGCGATAATCAAACAACATAGGCGCAAGGTATTCTCGTTGCCGATTTTAGCCCGCATGGGGTGCAGCACAAAAATACCGCATACCGCGCCGACTCCAAATGCGCCCAATAACAAGCCAAAGGTCCCCGCATTACCAAGCAAGAGATCTCGGGCAATAAGCGGCATGAGGGATGGCAGCGCGGCGGCCAGCAAGCAAAAAATAAATGCGCGACCCATGGCCCGGCGTACTGGCTGCATATTCAATACATAGCGCAGTCCCGAATTAATTGATCGCACCAGTCGTTCTGGCGGTAGACGTGAAACTTCTGGTTCGCGCTTCCAGCGCCGCAGTGATTCCAGCATGGGTATAAATGAAATCGCATTAATTGCAAACGCCGCTGTTGCGCCAAAGGCAAGGACGATTAGTCCACCAATGGCGGGCCCTAAGCTACGCGCTAAGTTAAAACTTATATTATTCAGCGCCACTGCCTGAGAGAGCAGTCCCTTAGGTACTTGCTCTGCAATCGATGCGCCTCGCGCCGGCGCAGACAGGGCACTCCCACTACCCACCAAAAAGCACAAACCCAGCAGTATCCAGGGCGTAATAAGCCCCAATAACGACACAATTGTCATGAGCGCTGCAGCAACCAGTGATAAGAAAAAGAACAGTAGCTGTACTTTGCGGCGGTCGTAAATATCTGCAATTGCACCGGCAGGAAGTGCAAACAAGGCCATGGGCAAGAAGGTGGCTGTCTGCACTAAGGCGACGTGATCAGCCGTTGAGATACTGGTCATAATCCACGCCGCCGCAACGGTCTGAATTAAGCCGCCGGTGTTAGATACCGTATTGCTGAGCCACATATTTCGAAATACGGCATGCGTGAGGGGCGCGAATATACCGCTGTCGTTGTTTTTGCTTTGGTCTGCCGCAGCTACCATTACTGCCCCCATCCGGAAGATTTTGTATTACGCCAGTGGTGCCGTTTACACCGCTAATACATGGCTAAGTATCATACGTCAAAGCCGTGGGAATAAACGGCGCTAGAGTTTAAATTAAATTCAGCAGCCCCGCTTAAAACACGTCAACACGCCGATATTGATAAAACACTGATAAGTCCGGCTGTGACAGTCTTCATTACAACCAACCTTTGGTTTGGTGCCAACACGGGTCTATAGAGAGCATGCTAATGAAGTATAAATGACCGTAAAACCGCTAACCGTGTTTAGCTAATCCAAGGAATATATAATGACTAAACGATTACTGTCTTCCCTGACATTGGGCGCAAGCATGCTTTTAAGTATCGCTACCGTGCAAGCGCAAGTACCAACGCTAGGCATGCTAACACCGGGCGCAGGCCTTGACCTTGGCGCGCCAAGTTTAGGAGGGGAATTACCGGGGTTTGACGCATTAAATATACTTGGGTCGCAAGATTTAATAGCGCTGGACGGCGCGCTATTTGCCCTCAATAATCTTCGCCCGACGCTTACCAACCCAGCTAAGCTGGTGCCAGGCTCTCTTGGTGGCCCCGATATTCTGTTTGGGTTTGTACCCTCGTCGGAGGTGCTCTACCACAATCCCGCCGGGATTTTAAACTACATACTCAATGGCGGGATTATCGTATCGTCCGGCGTCAGTGCAGTACCGCCGCTGCCTATTATTTCTCAACCTTTAGATATATCGGGTCTTGGACTGCCAGATATTAGCGGTGCCTTGCCCGCTAATATTTTGCCACTTGGGCTAATCAGCCCCAGTAGCGCGATAGATCAAGTACTCGGCCTCGGATCACAATTTACCGTTTTTATCCCAACGCTTTAAGCCAAGCTTAAATTATTTTTTTAATTCTATGCTTTGAGCCGCTTTGCGGCTCTTTTTTCTTTGCAACACTCAATCCATTCTAACGCTTATTCTACAGTCACCGATTTGGCCAAATTGCGCGGTTGATCTACATCTGTGCCTTTTAAAATAGCAACGTGGTATGAAAGCAGTTGTAGGGGAATTGTGTAAAGGATGGGGGCTATTACGTCATTGACGTGGGGCAGTTCGATGATGTCCATACCCTTGGCGGCGGTAAAACCAGCGGCTTTATCACAGAATACAAATAGCTGGCCGCCTCGCGCCTGAACCTCTTCAATATTCGATTTTAGCTTTTCTAGTAGCACGTCGTTGGGCGCAACGGCAATGACCGGCATGTCGGCGTCGACTAGGGCCAGTGGGCCATGTTTTAACTCACCCGCGGGATAACTTTCGGCGTGAATATAGGAAATTTCTTTTAACTTTAACGCGCCTTCCATCGCCACTGGCCACTGGGCACCGCGGCCCAAGAACAGGGCGTGGTGTTTGTCTGCAAAGGCGTTGGACATTTGCTGGATTTTTAAATTTAAGGCGAGGGTTTCTGTAAGTAAATCCGGCAATTGATGCAGCGCGCTTACGATTTCATTTTCTTCATTCTCGGTCATATCGTGATGACGTCCGAGTGCAACCGTTAGAAACAGCAGTGCCACTAATTGCGTGGTAAACGCTTTGGTTGAGGCAACGCCAATCTCTGGACCAGCCTCGGTCATAAGATACAAATCGGACTCTCTAACGAGTGAACTCTGCGCCACATTGCACACCGTTAGTGAAGCTGAGTAGCCGAGGGTTTTGGCTAATCGCAACGCCGCTAAGGTATCTGCGGTTTCGCCAGACTGAGAGATAGTCACCAATAAGGTATTTTCTTGTACTTTAAATTTCCGGTAGCGAAATTCGCTGGCAACCTCAACTCGGCAAGGCACGCCAGCCAGACCTTCGATCCAGTATTTAGCCACCATTCCCGCGTGGTAACTGGTGCCGCAGGCAACAATTTGAATTGATGAAACGGTTTTGAGTATTTCTTCCGCGCGCGCGCCCATGGCCTCGGCCAGTATTCTTTTGGCGCCTAATCTACCCAGTAACGAACGTCGAATTACTGCCGGTTGCTCGTAGATTTCTTTGAGCATGTAATGGCGGTAAATGCCCTTGTCGGTCGTTTCTGCGGCGGTATCGATTTGGGTAATGTCGCGGGATACTAAGTTAAAATCACTGTCGCGAATAATATAATTATCCGTGTATATTTCGGCAATATCGCCTTCTTCTAGGTACACGAAACGATCTGTAACCTGACGTAGTGCAAGCTGGTCTGAGGCGATAAAGTTTTCACCGATACCCATACCAATAACTAAGGGACTGCCCTTGCGGGCACAGATAAGGCGATGAGGTTCCTTAGCGTGAATAACGGCCAAACCATAGGCTCCGTCTAGCTCTGGAATGGTATCGCGCAGTGCTGTTAATAGATCACCACTTTGTTGGTAGTGGTAATGCATTAAATGCACCACGGTTTCGGTGTCGGTTTGTGAGACAAATACATAGCCGAGTTTGGCTAAGCGCTCGCGCAGTTCAGCGTGATTTTCAATAATGCCGTTATGGACTAAAGCGATGTCACCGGAGCAGTGGGGATGAGCATTTACTTCCGATGGTTGGCCATGCGTGGCCCAGCGAGTATGAGCAATACCAAGGTGGCCTAGCAACGGGGCGCTATCGAGTGCGTCTGCCAAGGTTTGGACTTTACCCACTTCTTTACGGGTATCTAGTTCTGCTGCGCCGGTAATGACGGCCATACCCGCTGAGTCGTAACCTCGGTATTCAAGACGCCTTAGGCCCTCGAGCAAGATTCCAGGAACCTCACGTTGCGCGACCGCGCCGACTATGCCACACATACTTTGGTTTCCTTATTTAATCGCGGGCTAATTTCTTCGGCCGCTGCCAACCGCTTATATTACGTTGTTTACTACGCGCTACGGCCAATTCGCCGTCGGCAATATTGCCAGTGATAACCGAGCCAGCGCCAATCGTTGCCGCTTTGCCAACGCTAACGGGGGCAACCAGCGCGGTATTAGAGCCGACAAAAACCTCGTCAGCCAAGGTGGTCTTATATTTGTTTACACCGTCGTAATTACAGGTGATGGTGCCGGCACCCACATTAACATCGCGCCCAATCTCGGCGTCGCCAATATAACTAAGATGGCTCACTTTGCTGCCAAAGCCAATATTGGCCTTTTTGGTTTCCACAAAATTACCGATTTTCACCTCTGCCGCCAATATCGTACCCGGCCGCAGGCGGGCAAAGGGACCGACGCTACAATCTGCACCTACAACGGCGCCCTCGAGCACAGAGTTTGTTTTGATCTCTGCATTGCTGGCTATTTTGCTATCGCTAATATGGCAGTTAGGTCCAATACGGACGCCATCACCCAGTATAACGTCGCCTTCGAATACGCAATTAATATCGATGTATACATCATTGCCCGTTGTTAAGCTGCCGCGCACATCAATGCGGCTAGCATCAGCTAGGCTGGCACCTGCAAGCATGAGTTTATCGGCATAGCGACGCTGGTAAAAACGCTCTAATTCTTCGAGCTGAATCCGGTTATTCGCGCCCTGAACCTCCATGGGCTCGGTTGCCTGGAAAACATGTATTGCCACGCCATCAGAGACCGCCATGGCGATAATATCGGTTAGATAGTATTCGCCTTGGGCATTGTTGTCGCTGAGCTTAGGCAGCCAGCGCTTTAGCGCGCTCGCTGAAACACACATAATGCCGGTGTTAACTTCGCTTATACTTAATTGCGCTGCGCTCGCGTCTTTCTGCTCAACAATCGCCGTTACTTGGTGGCTATTATTGCGAATGATACGGCCGTAGCCATTGGGGTCGCCTAATTCAACGGTAAGCAGGGTAACTTGCTCGGTATTGGCCTTGTTGGCGCTGGTGCTAACTAATTTTTGGATGGTTTCTGGCGTTGTTAGCGGTACGTCGCCGTAAAGAATTAAGACTTGGGCGTCGTCACTTACTGCGGGTAGGGCTTGCGCGACTGCATGGCCGGTGCCTTTTTGCTCACTTTGCAGTGCCCACTGTACAGTTGAATTGGGAATACTGCTTTTTACCTGATCAGCCCCGTGGCCTATCACCACATGGGTTTTATCACTCGCGACCGCGGCCGCTAAGTCGATAACATGGGACAGCATGCTTTTACCCGCGACAGGATGCAATACTTTCGGGAGAGTTGATCGCATCCGACTGCCTTGTCCGGCAGCTAATATAATCACTTCTAATGTCATGTTATGCCCTTTTCTTATCGGGGTTTAATTTACAAACCAGTACCTGCTGGATTGTAACGGGAAATAATAGCGGATACGAAAAAGGGCGACCGGAGTCGCCCTTTTTTATGACAGCAAAATTGTTTATTTGCTCAGTGATTTCCGGATTTGTTGCAATGTCCGAAGCTGAGCGCTTGCCGCCGCTAGTTGCGCTGCTGCTCTTGAGTAGTCGATATCGCCACTCTGATTCAGCATCGCTTGCTGAGCGTGTTTCTGTGCTTCCAACGCAGAAGCCTCGTCGAGGTCGCCAGCGCGGATCGCAGTGTCAGCCAGAATACTTACCACATTGGGCTGTACTTCTAGAAAACCACCAGAAACGTAAAAGATCAGCTCTTCACCGTTGTCCTGCACAATACGTACTGGGCCGGGCTCAAGCGATGTCAGCAACGGCGCGTGACCATAAGTCACACCCAAGTCACCTTGGGTACCGTTTGCAACGATCAGCTTAGCGCGACCAGAAAACAACTCTGCTTCTGCACTAACGATGTCACAATGAATAGTCATAGCCATATTTTAGCCTCTCAGGCGTAAAGCTCGCTTGCGCGAGCTTACAGTTTAGCCGCTTTCTCGATTGCTTCTTCGATGGTACCAACCATGTAGAAAGCTTGCTCTGGCAGGTGATCGTAGTCACCGTTCAGAATACCGCTAAAGCCAGCAATAGTGTCTTTCAGAGACACGTACTTACCTGGGCTACCGGTGAAGATTTCAGCAACGTGGAAAGGCTGTGACAAGAAACGTTCGATCTTACGAGCACGCTCAACAGTCGTTTTGTCTTCTTCAGACAATTCGTCCATACCGAGAATGGCGATAATATCTTTCAGTTCTTTGTAGCGCTGCAATACGTTCTGTACGCCGCGAGCCACTTCGTAGTGCTCAGCACCAATGATCAGCGGATCCAACTGACGTGAAGTAGAGTCCAGTGGATCTACCGCTGGGTAAATGCCCTTAGCAGCGATGTCGCGGCTCAGTACAACAGTTGAGTCTAAGTGAGCAAAGGTGGTTGCTGGCGATGGGTCGGTCAAGTCATCCGCCGGTACGTATACCGCCTGGATAGAAGTGATAGAGCCAGTCTTAGTAGAAGTGATACGTTCCTGAAGAACACCCATCTCTTCTGCCAGTGTTGGCTGGTAACCTACCGCTGAAGGCATACGGCCCAACAGTGCAGATACTTCGGTACCGGCCAAGGTGTAACGGTAGATGTTGTCAACGAACAACAGTACGTCACGGCCTTCGTCACGGAATTTTTCAGCCATGGTCAAACCAGTCAATGCAACGCGCAAACGGTTGCCCGGTGGCTCGTTCATCTGACCGTAAACCATTGCTACTTTAGATTTGCTGAAGTCTTCAACGTTTACAACGCCCGCTTCCTGCATCTCGTGATAGAAGTCGTTACCTTCACGAGTACGCTCACCAACACCGGCGAATACAGACAAACCGCTGTGCTCGGTTGCGATGTTGTTGATCAATTCCATCATGTTTACGGTTTTACCAACACCGGCACCACCGAACAGACCAACTTTACCACCCCGTGCGAACGGGCAAACCAAGTCGATAACCTTGATACCGGTTTCGAGCAGGTCGTTAGAAGATGCTAATTCTTCGTAGGCAGGTGCCTTACGGTGAATAGGCATACGCTCTTTTTCACCGATGGGACCACATTCGTCAATGGGGTTACCAAGAACGTCCATGATCCGGCCCAGGGTTTCAATGCCCACGGGTACACGAATCTTGTCGTTAGTGTTGCTAACGTCTAGACCACGACGCAATCCTTCAGAAGAACCGAGGGCGATGGTGCGAACTACGCCGTCTCCTAATTGCTGTTGTACTTCCAGGGTTAGACCGCTGTCAGTAACCAACAGTGCATCATAGACCTGTGGTACCGCATCGCGTGGAAATTCCACGTCGATAACGGCGCCGATAACTTGTACGATACGTCCGCTACTCATGTCCGGTTCCTCTTCAAAACCTTAAATAATCAAATTCTGTTTCAGTGGTGAAAATACTTACGACGATACCGCCGCTGCACCACTCACGATTTCTGACAGTTCCTGGGTAATCGCTGCCTGACGTGCTTTGTTATAAACCAGCTGCAGACCGTCGATAATATCGCCGGCATTGTCAGTCGCGTTCTTCATCGCGATCATTCTTGCAGCTTGCTCACAGGCACCGTTCTCAACCACTGTCTGGTAAACCTGTGACTCAACATAGCGAGTCAATAAGCCTTCCAGTAATTCTTCAGGGCTGGGCTCGTAAATATAATCCCAGTGATGCTTTAAACTGTCGTCTTGCTCTGCTTCCAAAGGCAGTAACTGGCTTACAAATGGGCTCTGAGTCATGGTGTTCACGAACTCATTGCCGACCAGATACAGGCGGTCGATATTGCCTTCGCCGTAAGCGTCGAGCATAACTTTTACACTGCCAATCAAATCAGCAACGCTGGGCGCTTCGCCCATGTCTTTTGCAGCGGCAACAACATTGCCACCGTAGCTCTTGAAAAATGCCCCAGCCTTGCTGCCGATTAAGCACAAATCAATTTCTACGTTCTTGTCAGACCAGCCTTTCATTGCCTTGATCGCTTTCTTGAACACATTGGTGTTCAAGCCGCCACACAGGCCACGGTCTGTAGAAACAATGACGAAACCGACGCGCTTAACTTCCCGCTCAGTCATATACTGATGACGGTACTCTGGATTAGCATTGGCGATATGACCCACCACCGCGCGCATGCGCCGTGCGTAGGGTTTACCCAATTCCATGCGATCTTGAGCTCTACGCATTTTACTCGCCGCAACCATTTCCATGGCGCTAGTGATTTTTTGCGTGCTCTTGATGCTGGATATCTGGGTGCGTATCTCTTTTGCACCTGCCATGATTCAACAATCCTCAAGCAGAAAAGCTGCGCGGTGGCGCAGCTTAACGTCTTACCAAGTCTGAGTTGCCTTGAACTTTTCAACAAGTTCTTTGAACTTGCCTTCAAGATCTGCGTTCCAGTTACCGCTGTCGTTGATTTCTTTCATTACGCCAGCGTATTCGGCATTGGCGAAAGACAGAATTGCTGATTCAAAATCGAGAATCTTGGCAACTTCAACGTTTTTCAGGTGACCTTCGTTAGCGCAGTACAAAGATAGACCCATTTCAGCAATGCTGAGGGGGCTGTACTGTTTCTGCTTCATCAGTTCGGTAACGCGCTCACCTTGTGAAAGCTGAGCTTTAGTCGCTTCATCAAGGTCAGATGCGAACTGCGAGAACGCCGCCAATTCACGGTACTGAGCCAGTGCGGTACGGATACCACCAGACAATTTCTTGATAATCTTGGTCTGCGCTGCACCACCAACCCGCGATACCGATATACCGGCGTTCATCGCTGGGCGTATACCTGAGTTGAACATATCTGTTTCAACAAAGATCTGACCGTCGGTGATGGAGATAACGTTGGTCGGTACGAAAGCCGATACGTCACCCGCTTGGGTTTCGATAACAGGCAGTGCCGTTAATGAACCTGTTTTACCTTTCACTTCACCGTTGGTGAATTTCTCAACGTAATCTTCTGAAACGCGGGCTGCGCGCTCAAGCAGACGAGAGTGGAGGTAGAATACGTCGCCGGGATAAGCTTCACGACCCGGTGGACGACGCAGCAACAGGGAGATTTGACGGTAGGCCCAAGCCTGCTTGGTCAAATCATCATAAATGATCAGTGCGTCTTCGCCGCGATCACGGTAGTACTCACCAATAGTACAGCCAGTGAAGGGGGCAATGAACTGCATAGATGCTGGATCAGATGCGGTAGCAGCAACAACCACGGTGTGGTCCATTGCGCCGTGCTCTTCTAATTTACGCACAACGGCGGCAATAGAAGATGCTTTCTGACCAATTGCGACGTACACACATTTAATACCAGAAGACTTCTGGTTAATGATGGCGTCGATTGCAATTGCGGTTTTACCGATCTGACGGTCACCGATAATCAGTTCGCGCTGACCGCGACCGATTGGCACCATGGCATCAACGGCTTTAAGGCCGATCTGCACAGGCTGGTCTACCGACTTACGCCAAATTACACCGGGAGCAACTTTTTCAATTGCGTCGGTTAATTTTGCGTTGATTGGGCCTTTACCGTCGATTGGGTTACCCAGTGCGTCTACAACGCGGCCAAGCAATTCCGGACCAACCGGTACTTCTAATATACGACCAGTACATTTACAGGTCTGGCCTTCGGCGATACCTAGGTAGTCGCCCAAAACCACGGCGCCGACCGAATCGCGCTCAAGGTTAAGTGCCATACCAAAACGGCCACCTTCGAACTCGATCATTTCGCCGTACATCACATCGGTTAAACCGTGGATGCGTACGATACCGTCAGATACCGATACTACCGTGCCCTCGTTCTGGGCCTGGGCAGACACATCTAAATTGTCGATGCGCTGTTTGATAATATCGCTAATCTCGGATGGATTCAGTTGCTGCATGCTCTGTTCCTCAATCCTATTCTTAAAACGCTCAGGAATTTAATGCTTCAGCGAGTTTCGCCAAGCGACCGCGCACCGAGCCATCTATCACCAAGTCACCTGCTCTAATCACCACGCCGCCAATTAACTGAGCATCTACATGGGAGTGAACATTTACTTGGCGAGCCAATTTCTTAGTCAAAACTTCGGCAAGACGCTGCTCAGAGGCTGTGTCCAAGGCAAAAGCGGTGGCGATTTCGACATCCACGGTTTTTTCTTGAATCGCCTTCTGTGCTTCAAACAATTCACTGATTGTTGGAAGCAGGCTCAGTCGCTTATTCTCTGCGAGTATCTTGATGAAATTTTCGCCGCCAGCATTAAATGTATCGCCGCAGATATCGATAAATGCCTGCGCCTGCTGAGCGGTTGTCAGTGCCGGAGAGCTCAGAACTTTCTGAACGCCTGCTTGCTGAGCAACTGCTGCTGCGGTATTCAGCATTTTTGACCATTCGGCCAATGCTGAAGCTGCCAAAGCATGCTCGAAAGCTGCTTTGGCATAGGGTCTAGCTGTTGTGCTTAATTCCGCCATGATCAACTCCGCTTACAGGCTTGCTGCCAGCTTGTCGACCATGTCTTTATGAACAGACTCATCGATAGATGCTTCCAGCACTTTGCTCGCGCCTACCAAGGCCAATTTAGCAACCTGTGAGCGCAGTTGTTCTTTGGCGCGGTTCACATCTTGCTCAATCTGGGCTTCGGCGGCTGCTTTCAGGCGTTCGCCTTCAACACGTGCCACGTCTTTAGCTTCTTCAACGATTTGGCTAGCGCGCTTATTAGCAGCATCAATAATAGCTGCTGCTTCGCCTTTCGCTTCGCGCAGTTGCTTGGCGGCTTTTTCTTGAGCTAACTCAAGATCACGGCCAGCACGATCTGCGGCATCCAAACCATCAGCGATTTGCTTTTCACGCTCTTCCATTGCTTTGCGAATGGCGCTCCACACAAATGCGTGGCAGAACCATACAAAGAACAGAAAGCTGATCGATTGTCCAATCAGTGTGAGATTAATATTCACGCCGATACCTCTGCTGTATGAATTTGCTGTCTATGTTTTGTCGTAGCGAGCAATTAAGCAGGCAGACCAGGAACAACAACAAACAGAACGTACATCGCGATACCAACACCGATCATGGGGACTGCGTCAAGCAGACCAGCGATCAGGAACATTTTACCTTGTAGCATTGGTGCCAATTCTGGCTGGCGAGCTGAACCTTCAAGCAATTTTCCGCCGAGGATAGCGAAGCCAATGGCCGTACCCAGTGCGCCAAAACCAATCATCAAAGCAACAGCGATCAGTGCTAAACCCATGGTAGTTCTCCTACTTTCAACTTTAAGTTAATAAAAATGGTAATCAGTGAAACTGGTCTTCTTCTTCAATTTGATGTGCCGTTGCCATATAAACAATGGTTAACACCATGAAGACGAATGCTTGTAGGGTGATTACAAGGATGTGGAATACTGCCCACGCCCACTGCAACACACCGGCAAATATACCTAGTACTAAACCCGCACCAAACATAGTCGCAATAAGGATAAAGATCATCTCACCGGCGTACATGTTACCGAACAGTCGCAGGCCCAAAGAAATTGGCTTAGAGATCCAGGAAATTGCTTCTAGTGCAAAGTTAATTGGCACCAATAATATATTGACGTACCACTTGGGGCTGTGGAAAGGATGCAGGGTAAGCTCCTTTACAAATCCCATAAAGCCTTTTTTGACAATAGTGAAGTACACCATCAGTCCAAACACCGTGAAACCCATACCCAAAGTCACGTTTGGATCGGTGGTCGGTACAACTTTAAAGAAGAAATGCGGATTGCCGGTTACCCAAGCCATAAAGGCGGGAATCCAGTCGACTGGCACCAAATCCATGGTATTCATCAGAATAATCCACATGAAAATAGTCAGTGCCATTGGTGCGATCATGGCGTTTTTGTGATGAAAACCGTCTTTAACGGTTTGATCAATAAAGCCAATAATCATTTCAAGCAAGTTTTGTGCGCCGCGCGGTATACCGCTGTGGGCACGCTTCGCGATCCGGGCAAAAATGAGCAAGAATAAAAAGCCAAGACCAATTGACCACAACATGGAATCAACATGGATTGCCATGAAGCCCATATCTGATGCTTCGGCGCCGCTGTGGGCCAAAGTCCAAGTGTCAGTCGTTAAAACTTCGTGTACATGACCGGTGTCATCTAAACGCTCGTAACCGGCGGGAAGTTTACCGTAGGTTAGGTTAGTAAGATGGTGCTGGATATAACCAACGGTAGACTGTGATTCAGCTGCCATGTGTCTCTCTCGTAAATGTTAACGCGTTGAGCTAATCCGACGTTTTCTATATGCCGCGCTTAAGCGTGGCAAGTAGTACGGCGTTCAGCAGCATAACGATTAGATATGCCAAAAATAAGACAAACACCTGCAAAGGTTTTACAAATACAAATGCGCTAGCAAACAGCCCCAGTGTCGTTATAAATTTCCCCGATTCACCCCGGTAAAAACCCTGGGTAACTTGGCGTGCGTACGCCGCGCCGGTAAATCGGAATACCTGGCGCGCAAAATACGCATTGGGTATAACGGAAATCATTCCCCCGATTACTATGGAATAGGCCGCGACCATATCCAGAGGGAGTGCTGTAACACTGGCCAAAAGCACAACTGCAATTTGCAATCCGTATATCTTCAGCAGCGGCGGTCTGGCAATTTGATGAGCAGTGCGCGGGATTTTCCGCTGTCGATCTGCTGTCATATAGCCACCACTTCTGCCCAAAATAGGCTGATTTTATGCCTGCTCTGCTTGTCCAAAAAGCGGGGCGAATTATAGGGGCTATATGGTTAATGTTCAACCGATTTCAGCGTATATGGTACTAAAGTCATATATTCACGAAATCTATTTTAACTACTAAAATCAAGAATTTATCTTCTAATACCCGCTTCGCACTACAAAAATACACTACATAATGTAGGGTCTTATACGCTCAAGCACAAAATACGCTATTTTATATGATTTAAAATTCCGTCGAGTTCGTCGAGGCTGCTGTATTTAATACTCAGGGTTCCCCGACCTTTGGCACCGTGTTGAATCGCCACTGGGGAGCCCAAGCGCTCTGACAAGCTTTCTTGCAATTGCTTGATGTCGGGGTCCAGTGATTTTTGTGGCTTACTGCTGGTTTTTTCTTCAACTAGGCGACGGACTAGCGCCTCGGTTTGCCTCACTGATAATCCGCGGCTGACGACGGTCGATGCCGCAGCGGATTGCTCTTCTTGAGCCAAACCTAAAAGTGCACGCCCGTGACCCATTTCAATATCGCCGTTTTCCAATAAGGTCTGCACTTCTTCACGAAGGCCAGTTAGGCGCAGTAAGTTGGTAATGGTGGTCCGGGATTTTCCAACTAATTGCGCTATTTCGGCATGAGTTAGCTCAAACTCCTTCTGCAGGCGCACCATGGCCAAGGCTTCTTCCATGGGGTTGAGGTCTTCGCGCTGGAGGTTCTCGATTAATGCCATCGCCGCTGCGGACTCGTCGGGAACCTCGCGAATAAGTGCAGGAACAGTATCTAGCCCCGCTAATTGGCAGGCTCGCCAGCGGCGTTCACCGGCAATAATTTCGTAGCGGCCACCGTCGATGGGGCGAACCACGATGGGCTGCATAATCCCTTGCGAACGAATAGAGTTAGCCAACTCCTCCAATGCTTCGGGCTGCATATCTCGGCGCGGCTGATAGCGGCCGCGCTGCATAAACTCGATTGGCACATTGCGCAAGCTACCATCAAGTGCGATAGGCGTGTCGGTATCGGCAGCTACATTAGCGGGCTGTTCGTCGTTATTTTGCTTTGGCTGAATACTTACTGGTGTCGCCGCTTCACCCAATAGGGCATCCAAGCCACGACCCAAACCTCGTTTTTTAACCATGACTATGTCCAAGCTGTTCGTTTGCACTTAAATCGCTGGAGACTTCCGTTTTGCCTGCGCGTCGTAACATTTCGCCGGCCAAGGCTAAATACGCTAAGGAGCCTTTAGATTGCTTATCGTAAAACAAAATTGGCAGACCGTGACTTGGCGCTTCAGCCAAGCGAACATTACGTGGAATGACGGTGCTATACAATTTTTCACCAAAATGACGCCGTAATTCGTCGGTCACCTGGTTGGTTAGGCTGTTACGACCGTCGAACATCGTGCGCAGAATGCCTTCAATTTCTAGTTTGGGATTAATGAGCTGTTTTACTCGGTTTATCGTAGTAATCAGCGCACTCAAACCTTCCAGTGCATAGTATTCGCACTGCATTGGGATAATTACCCCCGTTGCACCAGCTAAGGCGTTGATTGTAAGCATATTCAGCGATGGCGGGCAGTCGATAAGAATATAATCGTAATCACCGAGTATTGGCGCCAGCGCCTCGCGCAAGCGAAACTCGCGACCAATTTCATTTAATAATTCAACTTCTGCGGCGGTGAGATCCTGGTTGGCCGGCAAGACCATGAAGCCGCAATCGGGTGCCGCAACGACCGTATCAGCAATACTGCGTCCCGCCACCAATACATCGTAAACCGAGTGGGCTAATTGAGCCTTGTTAATACCGCAACCCATGGTGGCGTTACCTTGGGGGTCAAGGTCGATTAATAATATCTTACGCTTGGTCGCCGCCAGAGAGGCAGCCAGGTTTACCGTGGTAGTGGTCTTTCCGACGCCACCTTTCTGGTTGGTGATTGCATATACCTTGGCCACGGAATTTTCCTGTAAATTTAGCGTAATAGGCTGAGTAATCAATGCCGAGCAATAAGCAGTAAATGCCTAGCTTCCTCGACAGAGGGCACTGATAGTGTGTGCGAATGCTCGACGATAAAGTGTTTTGGAAGCTGACTCAACTCTGCTTCAGGAAAAATACCTTTCATGGCGTACAGCTTGCCCGTTGGACTAAGCAAGGCTTCACAACCCGTTACCATATCTTTCAGCGAAGCAAAGGCACGCGAAACAATGCCATCAAATAGCCTATCACTCTTAAATTGTTCGACGCGCTCGGTATGAACACTGATGTTTGTCAATTTCAGCTGCATTTGGGCTTCAATAAGAAACCGGGTTTTTTTGCCATTGCTGTCGAGTAGCGAAAACTGCTTTTCGGGGAAGAGAATGGCGAGTGGGATGCCAGGCAGACCCGCGCCGGTACCCACATCCAAACAATGTGTTGCCGCCATGTATGGGGCGATACTCAAGCTATCGAGAATATGGCGAATAACCATCTGTTCTGGATCACGAATGGCCGTTAGGTTATAGGCCTTATTCCATTTGTGGAGTAAGGCGACATAACGTAACAGCAATGCTTGCTGAGTGTCAGTAACGGCCAAACCGAGGGTATCAATACCTGCTGCCAGGGTCTTTTCTAAAACATCCACTCAGGCTGACTTCCTGTCCAACAATCCACGTTTTTTTAGATAAATCAACAACAAAGACACCGCTGCCGGGGTCACGCCGGGTATCCGCGATGCCTGCGCCAAGGTTTGCGGCCGAGTATTACCAAGCTTCTGTTTTACTTCGTTGGAGAGGCCTTCGATGATGCTGTAGTCGAAATCCAAGGGCAAAGACGTGTCTTCGTAACGGCGCAAGCGGTCAATTTCTAGCTGCTGACGGTCGATATAGCCGGCGTATTTCACGCCAATTTCAATTTGTTCTGCAATTTGCTCGTCAACAATTCCGATTGTTCCCTGTGCAAACGGGGCGAGATCAACGTATTTCAATTCCGGCCGTTTAAGCAAATCAAGCAGATTGTATTCGTGACTTATGGGCTTTTCGATTTTTTCCGCCAAAATGGCTGCTTCACTACTGCCCGGTTGAACCCAGCAATCGGCCAAGCGCTGACGTTCAATCTCAATATTTTCGCGTTTTGCTGAAAATGCCGCCCAGCGGGTGTCATCGACAAGACCGAGTTCACGGCCCTTCTCTGTTAAACGAAGATCTGCGTTATCTTCCCGCAGTAACAAGCGATATTCAGCGCGCGAAGTGAACATTCGATAGGGTTCTTTGGTACCCATGGTAATTAAATCATCGACTAAAACGCCAATATAGGCCTCATCGCGGCGGGGACACCAAGCGTCTTTGCCTTGCGCGAGAAGCGATGCATTGGCGCCCGCTAATAATCCTTGCGCGGCCGCCTCTTCGTATCCGGTCGTGCCATTGATTTGACCGGCAAAAAACAAACCTTTAACAAACTTAGTTTCCAGAGAGTATTTCAAATCCCGTGGTTCAAAATAATCATATTCAATCGCGTAGCCTGGACGGGTCATATGGGCATTCTCAAAGCCCTTGATTGACCGAACTAAATTTAATTGAACGTCAAAAGGCAAGCTGGTCGAGATGCCATTTGGGTAGAGTTCGTGGGTATTTAAACCTTCAGGCTCTATAAATACTTGATGCCCGGTTTTGTCAGCGAAGCGATGGACTTTGTCTTCAATTGACGGGCAATAGCGAGGCCCAATACCTTCAATAACTCCGGTGTACATAGGTGAGCGGTCTAAGCCACCACGGATGATTTCATGGGTTCGCTCATTGGTGTGGCTTATCCAACAACACACTTGCTCAGGGTGTTGATTGCGATTGCCCAGATAAGACATGACTGGTCGCGGGTTGTCGCCCCACTGGGCTTCAAGACCTTCAAAATTAACGGTTTTTGCATCAATTCGAGGAGGTGTGCCGGTTTTTAGGCGATCAACCCGGAATGGCAATTCCCGCAAACGTGATGCGAGTGCTAAAGATGGCGGGTCGCCAGCACGACCACCGCTATGGTTATCGAGGCCGATATGAATTTTTCCGCCTAGGAATGTACCTGCAGTCAGTACGACGCTGTTAGCGAAGAACCGCAGGCCAATATTGGTAACAACACCCTGAACCTGATCATTTTCGACAATAAGATCGTCAACGGCTTGCTGAAAAATCGCTAGATTTTCTTGGTTTTCTAAAATGGTGCGTATAGCGGCTTTGTATAAAACCCGATCTGCTTGCGCGCGAGTTGCTCGTACCGCAGGCCCTTTGCGGGCATTTAAAACGCGAAATTGTATGCCGCCAAGGTCGGTTGCTTTGGCCATTGCGCCACCAAGGGCGTCAATTTCTTTAACGAGGTGACTTTTACCAATGCCGCCAATGGCTGGGTTACATGACATTTGACCCAGAGTTTCAATGTTGTGAGTCAGCAGCAAGGTCTTTGAGCCCATACGCGCAGCAGCAAGGGCAGCCTCCGTACCAGCGTGACCACCACCTATGACAATGACATCGAAACGTTGCGGATAATCCACGAAACACCTAATTCCAAGAAAATGAGAAGAGGCGAAATTATACGGGTATCCCTGAGACCTGCAATGAATTGGTGAATATTTAATCAATGCATTAGTTAATAAATCTTTATGTATATATATGTCATATATCTTATGTTCTTTATTCTAAATACTGTTATTAAGAAGCGCTATTTTGTTGATAAGTATTGTAAGTTACTGATAATAAAAGATATTAAGAGATGATAACTAGGTGTTTTATCCACAGAGAGCTTGTCAGGATCATGGGGAGGCCTTGTGGGTGAAATGTGGATAACTTCGACCTTTTTGTTAGCCTGTGAATAATGACGCTTATTCAGGCCCTTTATCCACACTCTCGGATAGGCTTGTCCCAAGGCTTTTGCTCAGCCAGAAGCGTATTTTTTCTTTTAAATTTGTCAGTGATACCGGTTTACTAAGGAAATCGTTCATTCCTACACGAAAACAGTAGTCGCTATCGTCTTTAAAATTATTCGCGGTGAGGGCAATTATCGGGGTATGACGGTATTGTGCATGGCGTCTAATCGCTTGGGTTGCTTCAAATCCGTCCATTACCGGCATTTGGAGATCCATTAGGATGATGTCAAAGCGCTGCTTCTCGATCGCGATAAGGGCTTCAGCGCCATTATCCGTCGTGACAGTCGTCATGCCCCAGCGTCGCAGGATCTTGCTAACCAGGAGTTGATTAATGGGGTTGTCTTCTACTATTAGCACCGTTTTCCCGGCCAATAGCGTCTCTTCCTGCAGCGTGTGGTGCTCTAAATCACTGCTTATTTGATAGGGGCATGACCAACGGATAGTAAAAGCAGAGCCTTTATTTTCAGTGCTTGTTAGGCTTATGTCGGCGTTCATTAAGTCGCAGAGTCGGCGGACTATAGCCAGCCCGAGGCCTGAGCCACCGTATTTCCGACGGTGGCTACCGTCGGCCTGCCGGAAACTATCAAAGATGATTTGCTGATCCTTTTCACTAATTCCGATACCTGTGTCAGTGACCTTCAACTCTAAAGTTGCCTGTTTGCCCGTCAGTTGGAGCGCGTTTAGGCCAATAGTGACACTTCCTTGCGGAGTAAATTTAACGGCATTTGCTACCAGATTGAGTAGTATCTGGCGAATACGAACGTCATCACCTAGTACGTTAATATCTTTCAATTGAGGGTCTATATGGGCAGTAAATTCTAGGCCTTTCTTTTTGGCCTCATAACTAAGCGGGGTGAGAAGATTGTCGAAAATAGCGTTAATATCGAAGTACTTTTCTTGCAGCTGTAGTTCGCCTTTTTCAATTTCAGAAAAATCGAGAATATTATTGACGATGTTTAATAGCAGCTCGCTCGATTCCCTCGCAATAAGCAAGTAATGGTTTTGCTCAGCGTTTAACTGGGTATTAGAGAGTAATTGCATCATTCCGAGAGCGCCATTTAGCGGCGTTCGCAATTCATGGGTCATCGTGGCTAAGAACTGGCTTTTTGCTAAATTGGCCTTATCGGCCTCCTCTTTTGCTTGAAGTAGATTTTGTAGATTATCTTTCAATTCTTGTTGTTGCTTTTCTATGCTCCTAGCCATGTTATTGACATGACTCTGTAATTCTCCAAGCTCGCCGGGCTTTATATTTCTGATCTGCTTATAGAAATTTCCTGCAGTAATATTTTTTGTGAGGCTAATTATTTCTGCTAGCGGCTGGGAAAATCTTCTACTAATAAACCACGCGAAACAAATGCATACTAAAATCGAGATGAATGCGATAAAGCTCGATACCTTAATGATTTTCCGTTGTAGTTTTAATAGTTTATCTCGGGACTGCTTAATACTTACTGTGCCAATAGTCTTTTCTTCTACTTCACTTATATTCTCTCCCGTTATTGAGTCTGCTAATGGAATGCTATGCTGAATAATGGGAACAGTTATTTCATTGTGGTCGATACTATTACTTTGGTTGTTGTTAAGAATGAGGTGATGTCCTGACTCAGCATTGAATATTGTAATGGATGTTATGTCGCTGTCTAAGGCTGAGGCCATAATATCCAATAGTTGTGAGTCGCTCCCGCTGATAATTGCGAGCTCACTCACGGATGCAATATTTTCTGCAATACGTGTGGCTAATTCATTTTGACTTTGAACGGCGTCATTTAGTCGCGCAAAAAGAGAATAGCCAAATAGCGCTAGAAAAAGAATGAGCGCTGGACTTAGCACGGCAATGAGAATTTGCCTAAATATAGTATTCTTTTTGAAATAATGACTGACATTCATTTTTTTCAGTCATCCTTCATAATTTTGAGAAGCTGATCTTCACTTGAAATGCTAATGCCCAAGGATTCCGCAACGTGTGTATTTATTTTAATAATGAAATTTTTTGGATATCTGGATTCCGGTATTTTTTTAGTTTCAATATAGTCCTCTATCATAATTATTAACTCGTCAATATATTGATCGGAGCTGCTTGCCACTGATGCTAATGCGCCCGCAGTTACAAAACCTTCATTAGGCCCAATCACCGCTGTTTGATGTCGATAACTACTTAATAAAATTGAGCGAATAGTTTGTGAGTTGTAAATTTTCTTCTCGGGAGTGGCAAGCAGTACGTCGCTATTTTGAATTACTTTACTTACAGTTCTAATATCGTTTATTTCAGTCTTGACGATTAAAAATTCTAAATCGTTAAAATTATCAGCTTCTTTTGTTAATACGCTTTTGTAAAAATCGTTGTAGTAAGGTATTCCTACTATTATTTTTTTGTCAAATATATGAGATAAAAGTAGTAATTGGCGTTGAATTGGCTGATCTGAGAATAGTGCTGAGCTTGCCTTTAAGTTTTTACTTTTAAAATTTAGCGAGTTTACATATAAGGCAAATTTAGCTGGGTAGCTGTCAGTGTTCATTAGAGGTAGTAGTTTGTCGGAAACTATTATTAGTAAATCTCCGCGATTTTCTTCCTTTGGTAAAACGTTAATGTAAGTTGTTACATTAAATGAATTATTTTTTGATAGTTTTTTAGAAATGTATTTAAGTTCTGATGTTTCTGTAGGCAATATTAGATCTACCACAGGCTTGTTAATTTGACTAAACACCTGTGGTATAAATATTAAAAAAAGTAAAATTCCATGTAGTAACTTTTTCAAGAGCTATCCTTTACCCTTGGTTTATTAGTAACGAAGTGTTACAGATACTGATTGGCGTAATTTATTGCTGTAAATATTGTCCCTTAATAACTCGCTATCGTTGTCGTGACGATATTGTCCCGCATAGCCTAATTCTATTTCAGTTTTGCGAAGTTTGATTATTTTTTTAATCATAATATCTGTTCTAGAAAATTTATTAGCTGCTGTTCCTATTTCCTTTGCGTAATATTTTGATATTGATATTTGTAGGTCTGGCCTGTATTTGTAGCTTAGTAGCAAGCTTGCGGAATTTCGTGGAGTGAAACTCGTTTCTGTTAGAGTATTTGATTCATCGGTGATATAGGCGTAATTAGCATGAATAAGCCACTGGTGGCTAGGTCGATAATCGATCTCAGTTTCTATTCCTTGTTGCTTTAGGTAGCCGTCATTAATGGGGTCAAATCGCGCTAGCGAGATGGAATTGGACATTAACTGCTCTAGTTGGTCGCTAAAAATTTTCACGTCCCATTGTAAATGCAAAGCCGGGAAATTGCCGTAATAGCCAATTTCTCGGGATTGTATTAACTCCGGTTTAAGATCTGGGTTGCCTTTAGCCGTTTGAAGTAGAGTCGCAGTGGTGGGTCCGCCATTGTGAGGTCTTACATTGCGTCCGGTGTAGGTCCAGTTGGCTGATGTTTCTAATAGATCAGGGGTTCTTATCGCTTCTGAATAAATATAACGGAGGCTATTGTTTTTATTTATGTGGTAGTGAAAAGAAATACGTGGCGAGAAGTTTTTTCCTATGTCTTCTTGGTATTCATAGAAACCGCCGCTATTTACTGTAAATTTATCAGACAATTTCTTTTCTAAGTTATAAAAAAATTGATAATTATTACTTTTAAGCGTCCTTCCGTAATATGTTTCTGAGCTTACTCGCGATTGTTTTAAGTGCACTCCGGCAACGCTCCTTAGGCTTTCGCTCCATATATAGGTATCTTGGAAGTCAATGTCGTGGCGATTTACTTGCTGATCTTCGTTGGCATCGACAAGAATAAAATCGGCTGGATTTTGATTTAAGTTAGTATAATAAGGTGGGATTCTTGCCGTCCAACGGTGAATTTGTTGTTGGCCAGAAAAATCATACTGGACTTTAATGTGATGGAATACCGAGAGCTCATTTTCAATTTTTGTAGAAAAATAATAATCATCAACTTTGGTATCAGGCGAGCTTACATCGATATCTGAATAGTCGTCGGTAACACGTCCTTCCTTATACCCTAAACTTAGACTTAAGCTCCCACTATTTAATTGACGCTCGTAGCGCGTATTAATTAGTTGCAGTGTTTTGCTATCTAATCGCTCTTGACCATTATTCCTTATATCAAAGCCGTCGTCATGGCGACTGGCTACGCTAACGCGGTAGTGACCGCCAAGATATTCACCTGCGTGGCTGAGCCGGTAGTTTTCGGTATGTTCTGAACCTCGCTCGACGCTGGCTTCTAAATGGTCAATATCAGCGGGATGGCGCGTAATAATATTAATTACACCGAGAAAAGCATTGGCGCCGTAACTCGCGGTGGCCGGACCGCGTACGACTTCAATACGCTCAATGTCTTCTATTGTTATAGGAATATCATTCCAATCAACGGTTGCCAAGCCCGCTTGGTAAACGGAGCGACCGTCGATTAATACTTGCATACGCCTGGAGTCGCGGTAATTGCTGCCGTGATAACTAACGACATAATTCCAACCGTCGCGAGCGCCAACAGAGGTGCCGGGGATCAGTCGAAATAATTCCGGTATTTCCCGTAGGCCAGATGCGTCTATCATGTCGCGGTCAATAACACTCACGCTCGCAGGTACTTCGCTGCGATTTTGCTTTAGTCGAGCTGGCGTTAACACGATGGGCAATTCTTCATTTGTTAGAAAGCTTGCGTGTAGCGGCATAGCTAGACTTAGAATAACAAAGCTTGGTAGAACAAACTGATATTTACGTGCGCTGTACATCCGCTACCCTTGTTTTTTTAGGAGGTATTCAGTGTAGCGTTAATATGGGGATTTTGACTATTGCTTGTGGGTGATCGGGGGCTTATTTACCGATACAAAAGCTGGAAAAAATTCGACCTAATAGATCGTCGGAGCTGAATTCGCCAGTGATCTCTGCCAAGGCCTGTTGGGCTATTCTTAGTTCTTCAGCCAATAATTCCCCAGCATTGTAATTGAGCAGTTGTTGCTCACCAGCGTGGATGTGCTCACGACCGAGGTTTAGCGCTTCAATGTGACGTCGTCGTGCGATAAAAGGCGTATCGCCGTCGTTATAGCCAACGCAGGATTTTAGGTGCTCACGAAGGAGATCGATACCTTTCGCGTGTTTTGCTGATAGGTATATCCGCGAAATTTCACTATTATCAATGGCTACTTGATGGCCAGACAGGTCGCATTTATTGTAGATGATGCTGAGTTTTTGTTTGTCGATAAAAGGCTGTAATTCACTGGGTATGGCGTCGCTTTCAGCTTCGGCGGCTTGACTGTCTATAACGAGTAGAATTCGGTCGGCATTGGCTATTTCGGTCCAAGCGCGCTTTATCCCCTCTTGTTCGACTAAATCTTCGCTGTCGCGCAAACCTGCGGTATCAATGATGTGTAAGGGCATGCCATCTATGAGGATATCTTCTCTTAAAACATCTCGGGTGGTGCCCGCAATATTGGTGACGATAGCGGATTCTCTGCCAGCAAGCGCATTTAATAGGCTGGATTTACCGGCATTGGGTCTGCCTGCGATGACAACCGTCATACCTTCGCGGAGGATGCTGCCTTGTTTCGCTGAGGCGAAAACTCGTTCGAGATTTTGTTTTATGGCGCTTAGTTCGCTGGCAACACGACCATCGCTTATGAAATCGATTTCCTCTTCGGGGAAGTCGATTGCGGCTTCAACATAGATACGAAGCTGGGTAATGGCTTCTACCAGCTGGTTTATCTCTTTGCTGAATTCACCTTCTAAGGAGCGTACTGCCTGACGGGCGGCTTGTTCTGACGCGCTATCAATTAAGTCGGCAATTGCTTCTGCCTGAGCGAGATCAATCTTGTTATTGAGGAAAGCACGCTCTGAAAACTCACCCGGTCTCGCTATTCTGGCGCCAGCTTTGATAACTTCACGCAGTAGGCAGTCAAGAATAATTGGGCCGCCGTGACCTTGCAGCTCAAGAACGTCTTCGCCAGTAAAGGAGTTGGGGCCAGGGAAATAGAGCGCAATACCTTGATCTAGGCTGCGCGGGCCGTCGTCGCTGGCTTCATAAAAGCTGCCGTAGTGGGCGTAGCGCGGTTTTAGGTCTGCTTTGCCAAGTAGGCGGTGGCCAATTTCTTGGGCTTGAGGGCCAGATACCCTAACAATGCCTACGCCACCTTTTCCGGGCGGCGTGGCGATTGCGGCAATCGTATCTTGATAGCTGGTTTGCATAGCGGCTATCAGCGGGTGGGTAGCCCACTCTTCTCAATACGTTTGGTAATAAAATACTGCTGAATAATCGATAAGGTGTTGTTAACCACCCAGTACAAGACTAAGCCTGCGGGGAAGAAGAGGAAGAAAAAGGTAAACACCACCGGCATCCACTGCATAATTTTAGCTTGCATTGGGTCTGGCGGCGGCGGATTGAGACGTTGCTGGATGAACATGGAGACGCCCATCACTAAGGGCAAAATGAAATAGGGGTCCATTGCCGACAAGTCATCAATCCACAAAATGAACGGTGCATGGCGTAGCTCAATGCTTTCCATTAATACCCAGTATAGGGCCATAAATACCGGCATTTGCACGACCATTGGCAAGCAGCCGCCAAGAGGGTTTATTTTCTCAGTTTTATAAAGCTCCATCATGGCCTGTGATTGCTTTTGGCGATCGTCGGCGTAGCGCTCCTTAAGTTCTACTAACTTAGGCTGAACTTTGCGCATATTGGCCATAGAGGTAAATGCTTTGGCGTTAAGCTGGAAGAAGGCCGCTTTTACTAACATTGTTAAGCCAATAATGGCGAAACCCCAGTTGCCAAGCACGCCGTGGATTTTGGTGAGCAACCAGAATAAAGGCTGCGCAATCCACCAGAGAAAGCCGTAGTCAACGGTTAACTCTAGGCCAGGTGAGATTTCCTGTAAGCGATACTGGTCTTTCGGGCCGGTATAAAATGAAGCGGCAACACTACCTTGGCTGCGGGGTTCAACTGTTACGGCGGGGCTGGTAACGCGGGCAATATTTATGCCCTGCTTGGTAACAATGGTGCTGAGTTCGTTAACGCTTTCAGGGTTGGGTACCCATGCACTTAGGAAATAGTGTTGGATAATGCCGATCCAACCGCCATTGACCGCGGTTTTTAGGGGCTTGTCTTTCATTTTGGCGAAGGCCAATTTGGTGTATTTGTCTTCATTATCGGCATAAGCGACGCCCATAAAGGGTTTCATCGCAAACATACCGCCTTCGCCGTCAACGCTCGGGTCGGTGCTATTGCCGCGCTTTAACTGACCGAAGAAGCTTGCTTGAAATATTGAGTCGCTTTGGTTGTCGATCAGGTATTCAATTTTAATCAGGTATTCGCCACGCTTGAAGTGGAAGCGTTTGACGATGTTGATTTGATCGCTGTACTGGTAGTGAAGATCGACATTAATAGATTCGCCACCGTCGGCAAGCTCATAGCTGTCGGCGTTGGCTATAAACTGTGGGCGGCCCTTAGATGTATCCGTTGCATTTTGACCGATTAAGCCGCTTTGGGCGATGTAATCGCGGCTCTCGTTACTTTCTAGAATAACAAAGGGGTCATCTGACTCCAGGTTAGCCGTGTATGCAGGTAAACCAGCGTAGACAATATCCCCACCATGTAGATCGATTTTAATATTTAGAACGTCAGTGCTGACAGTAATGACGCCGCTGCTGTTGTTAGTGGTTGGCGCTAAGCTACTGCTCTCAGTATTTTGATTGAGAATCGGTAGATCGCTATCGCCACTGCTCGTTACCGGTGATGCGGCCTTATTAGCGGCGGTGGAGCTGGCAATAACGGTTTCTGGCCCCTCAAAATTTTTCCACTCAATCAATAACATAAAAGAGAGGGCAGCGATGGCGGCGATAAGGAGATAGCGCTGAATATCAATCATTGCTTGAATGCCTTGAAAGTTTGAGTTCGGTTGGATGACAGTGACAGGATGGTACAGGATCGTAGCCACCGCGGCTAAAAGGGTGGCAGCGGAGCAGGCGTTTAATACCTAAATAGCCGCCACGGAGTGCGCCGTGGTGCTTTATTGCGTCGATGGCGTAACTGGAGCAGCTAGGATAAAAACGACAGTGCGGAGCCATCAGCGGACTGATAAACAGGCGGTAGAACGAAATGCAGGCGATAAGCAACCGCTGCATAGTATTTAACCCTCTCGCTGACGGAAGCGCTTTTCAGCTCGTTTTTCTAATTGCAGCCAAAGCTGATTACAGATTTCTTGCATTTGGGCGTTATCAAGTTGGTCAAGACCACGTCGAGCGAGCACGATAACATCGATACCCTTCAAATTAGCTTGATTATGCCTGAAGGTTTCTCTGACGTTGCGTTTTACTCTATTGCGCTGAACGGACAGGCGCACATTTTTCTTCGCAATCACTAAACCCAGTCGCGGGCGATCTAAATTATTTTTCCGCGCTAAAAACAATATTTCAGCAGAGGAAACTTTCAGGCGCGACTCATCAAACACCGCTTGGTATTCGCTGGCGTTTAGCAGGCGCAGTGCTTTTTCAAATTGAAAACTCACTGCGTTGCCAGTGATATTACAGGTCTAAAATTTAAGCTGACAGTACCGCACGGCCTTTAGCACGACGACGGTTGATCAGCTTGCGGCCGTTCTTGGTAGCCATACGTGCACGAAAACCGTGGTTGCGGGCTTTTTTCAGATTGCTTGGTTGAAATGTTCTTTTGCTCATGATCTCTGACCTTGACTAAATTAGCCGACATAGCAGTCGGCGCTGTTCGAGTTTGTAAGCCCAATACAGCGAAAAATCGGATCGCGAATTTTAGTGGACATTACGCTTAATAGCAATGCTTTGTCGTGGTTGGCGCGATGCTTTTGGATATTTATTATTTTGATAGTTGGGCACAGCTTGTCAAAAGCTTATCCACAGTGGTTTTGCATAGTTATCCACAGAGTGGGTGAGGGGATAGTTTTTCGCTGGAGTTGTCATGCTTCTTGTTTATCGTATTGAAAAAGAAGGAGTTTTTCAGAGGGTGTGAAATAATATTTATGATATTTTGTGGATAACTTTGTTTATGGGGAGTAGAATACCAGCTCATAAAATTCGCTTTATTTACTGTTGTTGCTAAGCCTGCGCAATGCAGCTGCACATGGATATTTGGTGCTAATAAAAAGGTAAAAGCGGTTTTTGTCTTTTTCTACACTATTTTGGAGAACAGCGTTGTCGGAAGCTACTTGGCAGAAATGTATTGCACATTTGCAAGACGAATTGCCAGCGCAGCAATTTAATACCTGGATTAGGCCATTACAGGTTGAACTTGCTGGCGATCTGATTTCGCTGTCTGCGCCTAACCGCTTTGTAAGAGATTGGGTGAATGATCGTTTTTTTGCGCGGATTATTGAGTTAGTCGCAGAATTGTCCCCCTCGGATCGTAAAATGGCTGTTGAGCTGGGGGTTATTGATCGGCAGTCGCCCCAAGTACGCAATACGGCCGTTAGGCAAAATGCGCCGGTATCTGCGCAGCCGTTTACGCAGGGTGCCCATGTTGTCGGCGGCTATTCTCCGGATTCGCGGCAGAGCCCCCCGGGTGTTTCTGCGCACCAGCAACATCAGCAGCCAGACTCAAGTATTGCGAGACCTCAGGCACCGGCGATTATTACCTCGTCGCAAAATATTGGTGGCCAGCGGCAAGTTGAGGTTGAAGGCGGAATACGGCACCAGAGCTCCTTAATGGAGGGCTACACCTTTGATACGTTTGTTGAGGGTAAGTCGAATCAGTTAGCGCGAGCGGCAGCCAGTCAGGTTGCTAGCAACCCTGGTCGGGGCTATAACCCATTGTTTTTGTATGGTGGTGTAGGTTTAGGAAAGACCCATTTGATGCATGCGGTTGGGAATTCGCTGATGCAGCAAAACCCGAATGCCAAAGTCGTTTATCTGCATTCAGAGCGCTTTGTGGCCGATATGGTAAAGGCCTTGCAATTAAACGCAATAAACGAATTTAAACGCTATTATCGTTCGGTAGACGCCTTACTAATAGACGATATTCAGTTCTTTTCTGGCAAAGACCGCTCGCAAGAAGAGTTTTTTCACACATTTAACGCCTTGCTAGAAGGTGGTCAGCAAATGATATTGACTTGCGACCGTTATCCCAAAGAGATTAAAGGCCTAGAGGAGCGCCTTAAATCGCGTTTTGGTTGGGGACTTACAGTGGCGGTAGAGCCGCCCGAATTAGAAACCCGTGTAGCGATACTAATGAAGAAGGCGGAGCAGGATAAGACTGACCTGCCATCAGACGCCGCGTTTTTTATCGCCCAGCGGGTACGCTCTAATGTGAGAGAGCTTGAAGGCGTGCTTAAGCGGGTTATTGCTAGCTCGCGATTTATGGCTAAGCCTATTGATATTCCTTTAATCAAAGAATCGTTGAAAGATTTATTGGCGCTGCAAGATAAGCAAGTGAGCTTGGACAATATTCAGCGCACCGTGGCTGAGTATTACAAAATTAAAATGGCGGACTTAATGTCCAAGCGTAGGAGTCGGTCGGTAGCGCGGCCTAGGCAGGTAGCTATGGCGCTGTCTAAAGAGTTAACAAATCACAGTCTTCCAGAAATTGGTGAGGGCTTTGGCGGTCGGGATCACACGACGGTCTTACATGCATGCAGAAAGATCAAAGAACTTCGGGAAACCGACGGCGATATGAGAGAAGATTATCAAAATTTGATCCGCCTGCTTACAAGCTGATGTCTTAAAGCGGCTTTATATAATAAAGTAATACAATGGTCGGGTGTTTTTGGTGGAAAATCGTTTTAAGGCCACCAACCTTGAGATTTATGATAAGGAACAGGAACCGAAAGCATGAAATTTTCGATTTCGCGGGAAGCGTTGATTAAGCCCTTAAATTTAGTGGCAGGTGTAGTCGAGCGTCGTCAAACACTACCTATTTTGGCGAACGTTCAGCTGGTTTTAGCGGGCCAGGAGTTGGCGCTTACGGGGACAGATCTCGAGGTTGAGCTTATTGGTCGGGTTCAGTTGCCCGAAGGGGCGATACAAAGTCTTGGTGAAATTACTATCCCAGCGAAAAAACTGGTGGATATTTGTAAAGCCCTTCCCGACGGCTCTGATATTAATCTGCAACTGGATGATCAGAAGCTAATTATAAAGTCTGGACGTAGTCGCTTTCAGCTCTCTACTCTCCCTGCAAATGATTTTCCCAGTGTAGATCAGGCTAAGGGCGGTCAGGTATTTACCTTAAAACAAGGGGAGTTAAAGCGTTTAATTGAGCGCACTAGCTTCGCAATGGCACAACAAGACGTCCGTTATTATTTAAACGGCATGTTATTCGAACTAACCAATGGACAGTTGCGCTTAGTTGCTACCGATGGCCACCGCTTGGCGATGGCGACCTATGTCGGCGATATTAACGTAGAGCAAGGCGCTCAAGTTATTGTTCCGCGCAAGGGTGTAGTGGAGTTAGCACGGTTATTGATCAATGAAGAGGAAGAGGCAGAAGTTATTATTGGTAGTAATCATATTCGGGTTATTACTAAAGATTTTACCTTTACCTCTAAGCTTATTGACGGCAAGTTTCCAGATTATGAGCGAGTTTTGCCTCGCGGTAGTACTAAAGTGGTCCTGGGGTCACGGGCTGATCTGCGTCAGGCGTTTGCAAGAACTGCGATACTTTCAAATGAGAAGTACCGCGGTATACGGATGTTACTAAGCAATGGTGAGCTTCGGATCGTTGCCAATAACCCGGAGCAAGAGGAAGCTGAGGAAACGGTTGCAGTTGATTATCAGGGTGAAAACCTTGAAATCGGCTTTAATGTTAGCTATTTGCTGGATGTCCTGTCGGCAATTCATGGGGAAACGGCGCGATTCTCGCTGTCTGACGCTAATAGTTCGGCGTTGGTTGAAGAATCCGATGGCAGCGATTGCCAGTACGTTGTGATGCCAATGCGGCTTTAAGTGAGGCCTGTCGTTCTCTCCTTGCACCGTGATATTTGCTCTGCCACATACAATAAAATGGGGTGCTGTATGCGCCCCACCCTTCCCTTCTGTATGAAAGCCTCGTCTTTGGTGTTGATTTAAGTGCGTATACGTAAACTCAACATTCATAGTTTTAGAAACTTAAAATCGACCAGTTTGATTGATTTTCAGGATTTCAATTTTATACACGGTCTTAACGGAAGTGGTAAGACGAGTATATTGGAGGCTATACATACCTTGGCCCTCACTCGCTCCTTCCGTTCTCGAAAAATGCAAACCGTCATTTCATTTGATCAAGACGCCTTAACTGTTCGCGGCGAATTTGACGCAGTTGGGCGCAAGCGTAATGGCGCGCAGCAGCCGCCAGAAGATATTTCCTCGATTGGTGTTCGGCGATCTCGTCAGGACTTGGTGCTTGTTAAGGTTAATGGCGAGAAGCTTGGGTCGGTAGGTCAATTGGCTGGGGTTCTTCCTGTTCAAGTTATTAACCCGGCGAGTTTCGAACTGCTCGAAGGGAGCCCCGGTGTTCGGCGACAATTCCTAGACTGGGGAGTGTTCCACGTGAAACATTCAGGGTTTTTTGAGTTGTGGCCGCGGTACAGGAAGGCGCTACAACAGCGTAATTCTCTGCTCAGACGTGGTAATATAGACGCTGCAGCACTCGCGCCTTGGGATGCTGAATTGTCGACGACAGCGGCGCTTATCACGGCTGCGCGGCTGCGCCATTTTGACGAGTTAGCGATCGCCTTTGATAGTGTATATCGCCAGCTTTTACGTAACAGTGTGGTGTTTTCCGGTTTGGATGATTTAGTGCCAGATTCAATGCCCGCGCTGAGCTTAGAGTTCTTTGGTGGGTGGAAGGATTTTGATGAGCGTGGCTATGCCGAGGTATTAAAGGACGACGTGGCGCAAGACCTCCGCGCGGGCTTTACTCGTAGTGGGCCCCATCGCGCAGATATCGATTTGAAGTGCGGCAAACTTAGGGCCGGAGAGGTGTTGTCTCGAGGTCAAATTAAGACCATCGTTTGCGCACTGAAGTTGGCGCAATCAAAAGTGCTGTTGGATCAAGGCATTCCGACAGTTTTTTTGATTGACGACTTAGCGGCAGAACTCGATGAGGGGCGGTGTAGAGCTGTCTTTTCCGAGTTGGTAGATTTAGATGTTCAGGTTTTTGCGACGGCTGTTAAGGAGTCAGACTTACATAATGATTGGTGTCGCGACAAGCCCTTGAAAAGGTTTCACGTGGAACATGGCATCGTTACGCCGTTAATGTAATTGCGATTATAAGTTCGTTAATCGAGGGTGTGTCAGGCTAAATACCGGTAGTGTTTGGTTTGGTGATAGAAATTGGCAGTCTGTGCTGCAGTACAACAATAAGTTCTCGCCTGCTCGTCAGGCGTAAGAGGTTTTATAAATGACTGAGAATAAAGCTTACGATTCTTCAAGTATCAAAGTACTTAAAGGCTTGGATGCAGTAAGGAAACGCCCCGGTATGTATATCGGGGACACAGACGACGGGTCAGGCTTGCACCACATGGTGTTTGAGGTCGTGGATAACTCGATTGATGAAGCCTTAGCGGGCCATTGCAGTAAAATTCGCGTTGTAATTCATGCCGATGAATCTATATCGGTATCGGATGACGGCCGTGGCATACCTACTGAAATGCATGATGAAGGCGTTACTGCCGCTGAAGTCATCATGACGGTGCTTCACGCTGGTGGTAAATTCGACGACAACACCTATAAAGTCTCTGGTGGTTTGCATGGCGTGGGTGTCTCCGTTGTAAATGCGTTATCTGAAGAGTTGATGCTGACGATTCGTCGCGGCGGAAAAGTACATGAACAGCTTTATAAGCACGGTGTACCCCAAGAGCCGCTGAAAATCATTGGTGATACCGAAAGAACTGGTACCGAGATTCGTTTTAAACCATCAGCCGCTACCTTTACGAATATTGAATTCCATTTTGATATATTGGCTAAGCGAATTCGAGAGCTCGCCTTCCTTAACTCCGGAATTAAAATTGAGTTACTCGATGAGCGTGACGGTAAGACAGAAAGCTTTTGCTATGAAGGCGGCTTAAGCGCCTTTGTGGAATATCTGAATACGAATAAAACACCGGTTAATAAAGTCTTCCACTTCACTACAGAGCAAGACGGCGTCGTGGTAGAAGTGGCGTTACAGTGGAATGATGGCTTCCAGGAAAACCTCTACTGCTTTACCAATAACATTCCCCAGCGTGATGGTGGCACCCATTTGGCGGGTTTCCGAGCGGGTTTAACCAGAAACTTGAACACCTATATTGAACGCGAAGGCTTGGCTAAAAAGGCTAAAGTTGCAACTACAGGTGATGATGCACGTGAAGGCCTTACCGCTGTTGTGTCAGTTAAAGTTCCTGACCCAAAGTTTTCGTCGCAAACCAAAGACAAACTCGTATCTAGCGAAGTAAAAACCATTGTAGAGCAGGCGATGACGGCTAAATTTGGTGATTTCCTTATGGAAAGCCCCAACGAAGCCAAACTGATTGTCCAGAAGATGATGGACGCCGCACGGGCCCGCGAAGCTGCGCGTAAGGCACGAGAAATGACGCGTCGTAAGGGCGCTCTGGATATCGCAGGCTTACCGGGTAAATTGGCAGACTGCCAAGAAAAAGACCCCGCCCTCTCCGAACTCTATCTGGTCGAGGGTGATTCGGCAGGTGGCTCAGCAAAGCAGGGTCGCGATCGCCGCACCCAGGCGATATTGCCGCTTAAAGGTAAGATATTAAACGTCGAAAAAGCGCGTTTCGATAAAATGATCTCTTCTGTCGAAGTCGGTACTATCGTAACCGCATTAGGTTGCGGTATCGGCAAAGACGAGTTTAATCTCGAGAAGCTACGCTACCACAGTATTATTATTATGACGGACGCTGACGTCGATGGGTCTCACATCCGTACCCTGTTGCTTACCTTCTTTTTTAGGCAAATGCCGTCGTTAATAGAAAATGGCCATATCTTTATTGCTCAGCCACCGCTGTTTAAAATTGGTCGGGGAAAGCAGCACCAATATTTAAAAGATGAACCAGCCTTCGCAAATTATTTAACACAGAATGCACTTGAGGGTGCGGCTCTTTATGTGAACCCGGAAGCGGCCCCGATTGGCGGCGCGGGTTTAGAAGAGCTAATAACCCAGTATCGTAAAATCGATGGCATTATTAAGCGTCTATCACGCTTGTATCCGGCTGGAATATTGCGTGAACTTACCTACCTTCCCCGTTTGGCTGTAGAAGATTTGGCTGATCGCGCAGTGGTCGCAAAATGGTGTGAGGGCTTGGCGGAAGTGACGGTTGAGCTAGAGCAGAAAGACCAGCAGCACCGTTATGATGTTCGAATCATGGAGGACCCAGAGCTGCATATCTTCTTGCCAGATGTGGATATTATTTCTCATGGAGTAAGTGATCACTATCTCTTCGGGCGTGATTTCTTCAAGTCTGCCGACTATCAAGCGATCCTTGGCTTGGGGGAAAGTATTAACGGCCTACTCGAAGACGGTGCCTATATTCAGCGTGGTGAAAAGCGTCTTGAAGTCACTGAGTTTGATGAGGTGATAACGTGGCTTATGGCACAGGCTGAGCGCGGACTGAATGTTCAACGCTATAAAGGCTTGGGTGAGATGAACCCAGAGCAATTGTGGGAAACTACCATGGACCCGGATGCGCGGCGCATGTTGCGGGTGACTATTGAAGATGCTGTTGCAGCAGATCAGATATTTACCACGCTTATGGGTGACCATGTTGAGCCACGTCGTGAATTTATCGAAACTAATGCCTTAAAGGTGGCGAACCTCGATATCTAAAACCGTTTTAAAGCCCAACCTGTGTACAGGTTGGGCTTTAACGCTAGCCCTTCTCTTCCTCGCCTTGCTTCCTTTTACTACTATAGAATTCCATGCTGTTTTTTTAGACGGGTGACGCTTAAGGCTGTCGTTGTTGCGGCATTTTTGCGCATTGGTCCTCAATCCAGTTTTCTACTTCTAGGGTGAGTTCGCGGCTTTCCCGACCGGTACTGGGAATTGCGTCGCCAATCACTAGGCTTACTGTTCCCGGGCGAATTAACAGGCTTTTAGTAGGCCAAACCAGGCCACCGTTATGCGCGATCGGTAAAACCGGTACTCCAGCTGCAATAGCAATGCTGGCACCACTGCGGGCGTAGTGGCCACGAACGCCGGGCAAGGTGCGGGTGCCTTCAGGAAAAATTAGCAGGCTATAATTGTTTCTTAGGCGACTTAAACCCTTGGCGTTGAGTTCCCGCATAGCGGAGCGCGGATTGCTGCGATCTATACCTATGGCATTCATAAAGCGCAGTGCCCAACCAAAAAAGGGGATGCTTAAGAGTTCGCGCTTCACCACGGTAGCGACTGGGAATAGGCTCCACTGCAGGTAAAACGTTTCCCACTGGCTTTGGTGTTTGGCCATTGCGACAAAGGGTCGATCTGTTGGCAATTTGCCGTGCACTTCGGTTTTTACACCGCAGCAGACCCTCAGCAAAAAGATAATGGCGGCATTTCCCAAAACAAAATAGCGACCGCGTATGTGGAAGGGCAAAAACCACGTAAAAAGTATGCCGCTCAGGCTTATAAAAATAGTGACTAAGCCTAAGCCAAAAAAGAATAGCGCTGAACGTATTGCGCAGAGTGCATTTGCTAAAAGCGTCATCAAAAATTCTGTCCTTAAGCTGCAAAATACCCAGGTCGACAAACCCCACCAGAGTAGATGGTGGGGTTAACAGTTTACTTACTGGCGACTAACTGGGATATATCCGCTACCTCTAGAAATAAGCCCTGTAGCTGCGTAAGCAATGCTAAGCGATTATTTTTTAAGGCGGGGTCCTCCGCGTTCACCATTACTTTGTCAAAAAAGTCATCGACGGCGGTTTGCAAGCCAGCGAGGGACTTCAGGCCCTCTTCAAAGCGTGCGGCAGCGAATAGCGGTGCCACAATGGCATGCTGCTCATTAAGTTGCTGAGCGAGAATTTGCTCGGCCGCCTCCACCAATAAACTGGTGTCGATCTGCCCAGGTAACTGCCCTTCCGCCTTGGCCAATATATTGGACACGCGTTTGTTGGCGGCGGCAAGTGCAGCGGCCTCGGGTAATTTGGTGAAGGCCTGCACCGCATTAACACGCTGATCAATATCCAGAGGCTTGCTCAGTTGCTTTGCGCTAACCGCCATAAACACTTCGGCGGTGATACCATTGTCTTCATAGCCCGCTTTTAAGCGCTCGAGAATATAACTGAGCACAGTAGCGCTGAGCTTATCGCTCGCGTTAATCGTTTGGTGCTGCGCAATGGCGAGATCGATTAATTGTTTTAAATCGAGATCGAGTTGGTTTTCAGTAATCAGCCTTAAGACACCGAGAGACGCGCGTCGCAGTGCAAAGGGATCTTTGGAGCCCGTGGGAATTTGACCAATACCAAAAATACCGCAGATGGTATCGAGTCGGTCGGCGAGGGCTACAATAGTACCGGTGAGCGTTGTTGGTAAGGTGTCGCCAGCAAAGCGCGGCATATACTGCTCGTTCATTGCTAGGGCAACGTCGTCGGCTTCACCGTCGTTCCGTGCGTAGTAGTAGCCGGCGATGCCCTGCAGGTCGTCGAATTCAAGTACCATCTCGGTGACAAGATCACTCTTGCACAGCGTGGCTGCCCGCACCGCGTTACTGGGATCTGTGTTAAGGAGTTTGGCTATTGCTGCGCTTAATGCGGCGACACGTTCAGTTTTATCAAAGATCGTACCAAGCTTTGCTTGAAAAACAATATTGCGCAGACGCTCGCGACGGCTTTCAAGACTGATTTTACAATCTGTTTCAAAGAAGAATGCCGCGTCGCTTAGCCGGGGACGTATAACACGTTCGTTGCCGTCAATAACCTTCTGCGGGTCGCGGCTTTCAATATTCGCCACAGTTATAAAATTCGGCATAAGATTGCCGTTAGAATTTACAACGTGAAAATATTTCTGGTGCTCTTTCATCGATGAGATAAGTGCTTCAGGTGGCACTTTCAAAAAGCGATCTTCAAAGCTTCCGGCTAGGGCCACTGGCCATTCAACCAAAGAGGTGACTTCATCTAAGAGTTTTGGGTCGATGACGGCGCTACCGCCTAAGCTCTCACCTAAAGCAATGACTTGTTGGCGGATGTCTTGTTGACGAACATCGTAATCCGCTATGACTTTACCCTGCTCGCGCAAAAGCGTTTCGTAGTCGGCGGCATTGTTGATACTTAAAGTTTCGTTGCAATGAAAGCGATGGCCACGGCTGAGTCTGTCGGCGTGCAAGTCAAAAATAGTTTCCGAGATAGCCTCGTCACCGTAAACAATACACAGCCAGTGGATTGGCCTAACAAACTCGGCGCGTGAAGCGCCCCAGCGCATGCGCTTTGCAATAGGCAGGCCCGCCAGCGCGGTGTTGATGAGTTCGCCAATAATATCTTTACTCATGGCGCCGCTAACGCGACTGCGATAGCAAAGCTTATCCTGTTTACCATCGTTGGCAATGTGACTTTGTAGCTCATCACTGTTTAGCTGGTTCTTCTTGGCGAAGGCCATTGCGGCATTGGTTGGCTTGCCGGCTGAGTCAAAGGCGACTTTCGCCGGTGGGCCCCAAATCTCAATTTCTCGGTCTGGCGCGCGCTCTGCCAAGTCGCTAATTAGCACGGCCAAGCGACGTGGTGTGGCGAAACTTTTTAAATGTGTAAAGCTTAATTCTTTACCGGCGAGCTGGGCGGAAATGCTTTCGCTGAACGCAGCGGACAAGGTCTTTAAGGCTTTCGGCGGCAGCTCTTCGGTACCAATTTCGATTAATAGATCGCGTGCGCTCATTATTTCTTCTCCTCGGCGGCAGCTAGAACTTCGTCGCGAAGATGCGCCGGGGCAAGCGGAAAACCGAGTTTTTGACGGGCATCAAAATAAGCTTGGGCAACGGCGCGGGCTAAGCTTCGCACTCTTAGGATGAAACGCTGGCGCTCGGTAACAGAAATTGCGTGGCGGGCATCTAAGAGGTTAAAGGCATGGGAAGCTTTCATCACCATTTCATATGCCGGTAAGGGCAGCCCTTTTTCTATCAGGCGCTGACTTTCCGCTTCACAGTGGTCAAATTGCGCAAACAACTGTTCTACATCGGCCTCTTCAAAATTAAAGTGCGACATTTCTACTTCGTTCTGGTGGAAAACATCACCGTAGGTCACGTCCCCAGCAGGCCCTTTGGTCCACACCAAGTCGTAAATACTGTCCACGCCCTGCAGGTACATAGCAATGCGCTCTAGGCCATAGGTGATCTCGCCGCTGACCGGATAGCACTCTAGACCGCCAACTTGTTGGAAATAGGTGAACTGGGTGACTTCCATGCCGTTTAGCCACACCTCCCAACCCAAGCCCCAGGCTCCGAGGGTTGGCGATTCCCAGTTGTCTTCAACAAAGCGAATATCGTGCACCTGGGGGTCTATGCCGAGCATTTTCAGAGAGTCTAAATACAAATCCTGAATATTGGCTGGCGAGGGCTTCATAATCACCTGAAACTGATAATAGTGCTGCAGGCGATTGGGGTTGGTCCCGTAGCGGCCGTCTGTGGGACGACGACAGGGCTGAACATAGGCGGCATTCCATGTTTCAGGGCCAATAGCGCGTAAAAAGGTGGCGGGATGAAAGGTGCCCGCACCAACTTCCATGTCCAGCGGCTGTAATAACACGCAGCCATGCTCGGCCCAGTATTGTTGCAATGCCAAGATTAGCCCTTGAAAGGTGCTGACGTCTGCCTTGCTCACGGTCTTCCCCATTAAATAAACAAAGACAGGAATTATACAGAGTTGCGAGGCTGTGGGCTAAGGCTAAGGATGATTCTAGCCGACGGCCATACCGACTTGTTATGATCGGTCCTTAGATTTAATAGGAATGATGGCAATGGCAAAATTTATAGGCGCATTTTTGGGCTTTTTAATGGGTGGCCCACTGTTTGCGCTCTTGGGCTTTGGTGTCGGGGTGATGTTTGATCGCGGCCTGAAACAAGCCATGGGCTTTAATTATGGCGCCGAACGTGAACGCATACAGGGCGTGTTGTTTGAAACCGTCTTTAGGGTGATGGGCCATGTGGCAAAGGCCGATGGTCGGGTGTGTGAATCTGAAGTGGCTCAGGCTGAGGCGATTATCGCCCAGTTTGGCTTAACTGGAGCACGGCGTCAGGCAGCAATTACTTTATTTAAAGAAGGCAGCGCCGACGAGTTTGAATTAGAACCACAAATATCCGACTTTATGTTGGTGGCGAGAACTCAGCCCTTGCTGCGGCAAATGTTGTTGGAAGCCTTGTTGACAATGGCTTTGGCCGACGGCGAAGTTGACTCAGCAGAAAAAACAATTTTATTGCGGGTTGCAGGCTATATCGGCGTGTCAGCTCGAGACTTCCAGCGCTTGCTGGATATGGCGATGGCCCAGCGCCAGTTCCACGGTCGTGGCGCTGGTGGCCAGCAATCAGCGCGCAGCAGTGCCAGTGAATTACAGGCGGCTTACAAGGCGATTGGCGTAACAGAGGCAATGACTGACGCCGAAATAAAGCGCGCCTACCGAAAACTGATGAGCCAGCACCACCCTGATAAATTGATTGCCAAAGGTGTGCCGGAAGATATGATGAAAATTGCGACTGAAAAAGCCCAAGAGATCCAGGCGGCTTATGAGCTGATTAAAGACAGCCGCAAGCGCTAGTGACAAGACGATGCGCAGCTAGCGTAGCTGCGCATCACACACTGATATTTAAGCTTGGGCCGCGAGTGGGCTAACATTGCTGGGGCTGGCGTCGCTGTCGATTTCACTCAGCGCTTCTACCCTACCTTTACAAGCTTGCATTACCGCCTCTTTGTTTTTAGACAGGAAAATACCAAACTCTTCCGCCTGTGCCTCGTCGACACTCGGTATATGCTGCTGCAACAAGGCGGCAAAACCCTCTGCCAATTCCAGCATTTTGTCATAGGCGTCAGCGTCTTTTTTGTTGTCAAACATACTATTGTCCCTATCACACATCCACTTCGCTACTACCGCCATACTCCACCTCGTTTACTTGTTGAACGGTATTTATCGGTTACTTGGTACTGTATATAAATACAGCTATTGATGCAAGTGCGGCGAATTTACCAGCGCGGTCGCGGAGCTTATACATGCTTGCTATGCTGCATTTCGCTATAGCGTTTTGCCCAGTCTAAAAAATCATCGGCAGCTAAGGCGGGAGAATACAGGTAGCCCTGCACCATATCGCAATGCCGCTCGCGAAGAATACGGCGTTGATTTAAATTTTCGACCCCCTCAGCAATCACTCGCATACCAAAACTGTGAGCCATCGCGATAATGGCGTTAGTCAGGGTAATACTGTCTTGGCAGTTATCAATGTCTTTCACAAAGCTGCGATCAATTTTTAGGGTGTCGAAGGGGTAGCGCTTGAGATAGCTCAAGGAAGCGTAACCGGTGCCAAAATCGTCAAGAGATAAGTGCACGCCAAACTTTTTTAGCTGCTTGAATATATCGCGAATAGCCGGTGTGTCGTTGAGTAATAAGCCTTCGGTAATTTCCAGTTCAAGTTGTGCCGCTGGCAGGCCACTTTGCTTTAGCGCGTGATCGACACTCGCTAAAATATCGCCGTCGATAAATTGCTTACTCGAGATATTTACCGCGACATTCAGGGCTGGGAAGCCCGCCCGTGACCATGTCATGATTTGCTGGCAGGCCTGCTCAAGCACCCAATTGCCAATAGTCACTATTTGGCCGCTGTGCTCGGCGATGAGAATGAATTCATCGGGGCCTGGCTGGCCAAGTTTCTCGTTTTTCCAGCGCAGTAATACTTCAACCCCGATCAATTGATTGTCGCGAAGATTAATGACGGGCTGGTAATAAAGTTCGAACTCCTTGCGGGCTATGGCATGGCGCAGCTGATGCTCCATCTCTAAGCGCCGGTCGGCTTGATCACTCATATTTTCATTATAAAAACTGAAGCGATCGCCGCCCTGATTTTTCGCGTCGAACATGGCCGCCTCCGCGCGGCGCATGAGGGTGTTAGCGTCGACACCATCTTCAGGGTACTGACTGAGGCCAATACTGGCCGAAACAGTGACTTCGTGTTGCTCTATATAAAAAGGCGCGCGGCAGCGATCGAGCAGGCTGTCGACCTGAATGCTTGCTTCGTCGTGACAGCTGCCAGCGTCGAGAATAATTAAAAATTCATCTGCCCCAAGGTGGGCAAGAATATGTTCGTCGCGCACGCTGCGTCGCAGACGTTCGGCCGTCTCAATAAGAATTTTATCGACGACATGGTGTCCCAAAGACTCGTTAATATAACGAATTCGATCTAAATCAATATAAATTAAAATAAATTTTTGTTGTTGCGCCGAACATTCATCAATTGCCGCATGCAAACTGCGCAGCGCGAATTGACGATTGGGCAAGCCGGTTAATACATTGTAGTGCTCGCGAATAAATAGGCGGTCAGCAATGGCCTTGTGTTCAGAAATGTCTTCACAGCACACCACAATTTTATTGAGTTCACCGGCTTGATTTAAGACTGGCGAAACAATTGTCGATAGATAATGATCGCGCTCTGAATTGTCGAAACGCAATTCGCCCTGCCAAACAACTCCGTCTGTTATCGCTTCGCGAATTCGCTGCCGGGTTTCTGGTGCGAGGTATTTTTTCCACTTTTGGATGTTAATGAGGTCGCCGGAATGCTCTGCGTTTAGCTTTTCTAAAGTGGGGTGGCGGTAATTTATATATTCGGGCACAAAATCGGTGTTGAGGAGTAGCATCGCCGAAGAACCATGCTCAAGGAGGAGCGCTAATTTGTGGTTTTCTGTCTGAAGCCACGCTGCGCGTCGGCGCAATATTTCGACGTAAACACTAAACCCCGCGCTTAACAGTAAAGTGCAGCTGCTAAGAACAGCAAGCGCGAGTAACGCGGGTTGATACGTTGTTTTTAGCCCAAAATAGCTCGCAGCCGCCAGTGCGACAGACATTAACAAGCTTATGGCCAAAACAAGATAGCCCATGACTTACCTAGTTAAATAAAAATAAATGTGCATTAAATCGATATCCTTGAGCTGGGCTTGCGCGCGACGAGCGCTGCTTCAACACTCGGCTTTGCCCTATTGGTATTTTCACTCTCGTGATAATACTGTATTTCTAGCCCCATAAACTGTGATAGCAATTCCCTTTCTTGCAAGTAAAAGTCGGGGGTTTTGGGGCCGTGCTGAAGCCGATCGGCGGCGCTGACGAAGGTTTGATAAAATAATAAGCCACCAGGTTTTAGTGCCGCGGCGATGACAGGAAATAGCGGCCGATACAAAAAGTAGCTCACTACAATGGCATCGTATTGTTCGGCCGCTATCGCAAATTTCTCGTTCTCAATATCAACTGGCTTGGCTGATATTGCTAATGACTGGCCTTGGGCATAGGTGTTTAAGCGTGACACAGCGATGTCTGAAATATCCATGGCGTCGCATGACAGGCCAGATTGAGCGAGTAGAACGGCATTGCCGCCCAAACCACAGGCAATATCGAGTGCACGCCCCGCAGACGGAAGTAAGTGGCGATGGTCTTGTAACACGCTGCACGGGGATACCGGCATGCTGCGCTGTTGATGGCGTAAATTCCATTTCGCTTTGCTAATTAATGGATCGCGGTATTCTGTCATTCCCTAACGCCGCCAAAATGCCGGCATTAGTAATACCAGTAAAGTGAATATTTCTAAGCGGCCAAGCAGCATGGCGTAGCACAGAATCCACTTTCCGGCATCGCTCACGCTGCGGTAACTTGCGGCAACCTCTCCCAAGCCCGGCCCCATATTGTTGATGGCGGCGGCGGTTGCTGAAAATGCGGTGAGGGAGTCTAGTCCACAAGCCATCATGGCCAAGGTAATAATGATAAACGAAATCATGTATACCCCAACAAAACTCCATACCGCGCTAACGACTTTCGATTCAACGCGGTGAGTACCTATTTTTAGCGGTATTACTGCACTGGGATGAATAAGCTGATTCATTTCGCGGATGCCCTGCTTCGCAACTAACATGACGCGAACCGCTTTCATGCCGCCGCCGGTAGAGCCTGCGCAACCGCCCATAAATGACAGCATAATGACGGCAACCGGTAAAAAGCTCGGCCATATCGAAAAATCTTCGGCGCCAAAACCGGCCGTGGTTGCCACTGAAACAGTATGAAAAATGCCATGCACAATACTGTCGCTTAAGGAATATGTGCCGCTAATAAACAGGTAAATCGAAATCGTGATAATGGCGATGCCGATAACTGATAAATAAAATTTTGTTTCAGAATCTTGAAAATATTGTTTTAAAGAGCGGCCGCGCCAAGCGTGAAAATGAATGGTAAAGCTCATTCCGGCGAAGAGCATAAAGGCGCTGCAAATCATCAAAATAAGCGGGCTGTTAAAATAGCCCATACTGGCGTCGTGGGTAGAAAACCCGCCTATTGCTACCGTTGAAAAGGAATGGCCAATGGCGTCAAAAATGCTCATGCCCGCCAGCCAATAGGCCAGCGCGCACACGCCGGTTAGCGCTAAATACATTAAGAATAATACTTTGGCGGTACCGGTTATGCGCGGCGTAAGTTTATTATCTTTGACCGGTCCAGGGGTTTCAGCTCGGTATAGCTGCATCCCACCAATGCCGAGTATAGGAAGAATGGCAACGGCGATAACAATGATGCCGATGCCTCCCAACCACTGCAAAAATTGCCGATAAAATAAAATAGAAATGGGCAATTCATCTAGCCCAGTAATGACGGTGGCGCCGGTGGTAGTCAGGCCAGAAATCGATTCGAATACAGATTCGCTAATCGATAAGCCGGGGTTGTCGGCGAGGTAAAAAGGCAGAGCACCAAACAAACCTAGTACGGTCCAGAACAGCGACACCACTAAAAATCCGTCGCGGATACTGAGTTCTTGGCGCTGCTTTAAATTGCCAATCCAGAGCAGTAGTCCAGAGCAGAAGGTGAGTGTAAAAGCCCAAACAAAGGCGTTCAACGCGCCGTCGCTAAACACAATAGACAGCAACGCAGGCACGGCCATGGTCAGGCTGAATATCATTAGCAACATGCCGATAATCCGGCAAATAATACTCAGATGCATGAGCTGCCTTTATTTAATAAGGGGCGCTTAATCATTAGAAGAAGCTAAAACCGACTTGAAAAAGTTTTTCGACCTGCTTAATTTTACTCTTGTCGACCAGGAATAAAATTAAGTGATCCTCGGGTTCAACTTGTAAGTGGCTGTGAGCAATAAGCACCTCTTCGCCGCGCACCAAGGCGCCGATACTCACACCCTCGGGCAGCACAATTTCGTCTAAGCGGCGGCCAACCACCTTAGACGAGCGACTGTCGCCGTGAGCAATAATCTCTAAGGCCTCAGCAGCGCCGCGGCGCAGCGCGTGCACATTGTAGATGTCGCCACGCCGTACATGGGTGAGCAAGCTACCAATGGTGATTTGCTGAGGTGAAATCGCAATATCAATATCGCCGCCCTGTACTAAATCGACGTAGGCGGGATTAGTGATAAGCGTAATCACTTTTTTCGCGCCCATCCGCTTTGCCAGCAGTGATGACATGATATTGGCTTCGTCGTCGTTGGTTAGCGCGAGGAAGACATCGGTCTCTTCAATATTTTCTTGGGCGAGTAAGTCGTGATCAGAGGCGCTGCCGTGCAGCACAATGGCTTTAGATAATTGTTCAGACAGGGCGCGGCAGCGATCGTAGCTGCGTTCAATAATTTTAACGTGGTAGCGGCTCTCAACCGCTCTGGCCAAGCGCTCGCCGATATTGCCGCCACCGGCAATCACCAACCGCTTATAGGGCGTGTCGAGGCGGCGCAGCTCGCTCATCACCGGCATAATGTTCTTTTTAGCGGCAATAAAAAACACTTCATCACCCGCTTCGACCACGGTATCGCCACTGGGCATAATGGCGGTGCCGCGACGGAAAATAGCGGCTACGCGAGTGTCGACGGTGGGCATATGCTCGCGAATGGCGGCCAGTTCATTGCCGACCATCGGGCCGCCGTAATAGGCTTTAACAGCGACAAGCTGGACGAGCCCATCGGCAAAGTCCAGCACTTGTAGGGAGCCGGGATACTGCAATAGGCGCTTGATGTACTGGGTGACCAGTTCTTCTGGGCTGATGAAAACGTCAATCGGAATCGCATCGTTGCCAAACAGTTTTTCTACGCTGGTGTAGGAGTTGGAGCGGATTCGCGAAATTTTGGTTGGGGTGCGAAACAAGGTGTAGGCAACCTGGCAGGCAACCATATTGATCTCGTCGCTATTGGTGACCGCAATCAATAAATCAGCGTCGGCGGCGCCAGCGCGCTCCAGTACATCGGGGTGCGAGGCCTGGCCGGTTACCGTGCCAATATCGAGGCGGTCTTGCAGTTCACGCAGACGATCCGGGTCTTTATCTACCACCGTAATGTCATTGTGTTCACTGGCGAGGTTTGCAGCCAGAGTCGCGCCGACCTGCCCTGCCCCAAGTATGATGATTTTCATTGTTCGCTATCGCCTGCGCTGTCGCTGTTATGCACTAATTGTGTGTTCTTCTAGTGTGGCACTCAATAGCCTTGTTTACAGTTTTTTCCGTAACAGGGCGTAGAAAAAACCGTCGTGACCTTGATCCTGGGGAAACAGCTGTCGGCAACCACTGCGATCCACGCCCCAACTAACGTCAAGCGGCACGAGTTCAGCGCTGGGCTCCCGGCTGAGAAACGCACTAATCTGCTCTTCATTTTCTGCGGGTAGTAATGAGCACGTGGCGTAAACAAATAAGCCGCCGGGGCTTAAACACTGCCACAAACTGTCGAGCAAGCTCGCCTGCAGGCGGCACAGCGGTGCTATATCGCTAACCATGCGATTCAGCTTGATGTCAGGGTTGCGACGTATAACCCCGACCGCTGAGCACGGCGCGTCCAGTAAGATCCGATCAAAGTGGCTGCCATCCCACCAGCTGTCGAGATCCGCGGCATCGGCGGCCACCAAGGTCGCGCCGAGCTGCAGGCGGGCTAAATTTTCGCTTATGCGGCTTAGGCGCTGCTCGTCTATATCGAGGGCGAGCACTTCCCTCAATGCTGGTTGCGCTTCAAGTATTGCGCCGGTTTTGCCCCCAGGGGCGGCGCAGGCGTCTAAGACACGCTGACCGGCCTGTAAATCGAGTAACTGGGTACAAAGCTGGGCCGCTTCGTCTTGGACGCTGATATGGCCATCGAAAAAGCCGGGTAGTTTGTCGACGCCACAGGCTTGCTCTAGGCGAATGCCGTAGGGGGAAAACTCACAGGGACTGGCGGTCATGTCGAGTGCGGCTAACTCAAGCAGGTAGGCGTCGCGCTCTTGATGCTGGCGATTGAGGCGCAGGCAAAATGGCGGATGGGCATTGCTGGCGCTGATGATTTCGGTGAGCTGGTCTGGCCATGCTTGGGCAAGTGCCTGGTAGAGCCACGCCGGAAATGCGGCGTCGGCCGCGGGCTTTAAACCCTTAAACAGTGTGTCTTTTTCGCGCTGACAGCGGCGCAGTATGGCGTTAGTCATGCCCGCAGCCCATTTTTTGCCGAGGCTGCGACAGCCTTCTACTGCGCTGTTAATGGCGGCGTGAGGGGGGATTCTTGTGTAAAAAAGCTGATAGGCGCCGATTAAAATTAGCATTTTAACGTCGCTGTCTTTGGGCTTCAGACCCTTGCTGAACAACGGTTTGAGTCCAGCGTCTAGGCGCCAGTAATGACGCAGCGTACCGTAGCATAGCTCCCGGTATAGTGAGCGCTGGCCGGGATCGAGATCTTGCTCCTCGCGGGGTAATTGTCGAGACAGTGAACTGCCCTCTTGGGCAATACTGGCGAGGCAGCGCGCGGCCGCGACTCTAGGACATTTCATAGGGTGCCTTGGCTGGCAAACAAGGTGCCGGGGGCGAATTGCTCGGCGCGGGAGTTAAGTACATCTTTGGCGGCGAGGATTTTTCCGCCGGGCATTTGCAATTCGAGAATACGCAGGCAGCTGTTGTCGCCGCAGGCAACGACGATACCGGCTTTATCTGCGCTGATAATTGCTCCGGCAGCTTGATTTTGTGGCGTATCGCTTTCTGGTTGGGCACGCCAGATTTTTATCCGCTCGTCCGGTCGGCTGGTAGCGAAACGTGTGTAGCAGATCGGAAACGGATTAAAGGCGCGTATTTTACGGTCTATACTCAGGGCGTCGAGCTGCCAGTTAATCTCCGCTTCGGCCTTGCTTATTTTGGCGGCGTAATTACTTAGGCTATCATCTTGGGCTTCTGGTTTAGCGCGGCCCTCAGCGAGTGCCGCAATAGCGGCGACAAGACCTGGGCCACCCAGATCGGCAAGGCGTTCAAGCAAATCGGCGGCGCTGTCTTGGGGGTTAATGGTGCAACTGATTTTACTGAGCATGGCGCCGGTATCGAGTCCGGCGTCCATTTGCATAATGGTCACGCCGGTCTCGACGTCACCCGCCTCAATGGCGCGCTGAATAGGCGCTGCGCCCCGCCAGCGGGGTAGCAGTGAACCGTGAACATTCACGCAGCCTAGCCTTGGTATATCGAGAACGCTTTGGGGCAGCAGTAGGCCATAGGCGACCACAATCATAAGGTCGGCATTGTGACTGGCAAGTAGGTCGCGGTCTTGTGCGTCCCGGAAATTGGCGGGCTGCAGCACCGGAATTCCCGCTGCCGTTGCGCACTGTTTCACGGCGCTGGGTTGAGTCTTTTTACCGCGGCCAGAAGGTCTGTCAGGTTGCGTGTATGCGGCCACAATGTGGTGGTGGCCGTCATCTATCAAAGCCTGCAGGTGACGCGCGGCAAACTCGGGGGTGCCAGCAAACACCAGTCGTAACGACGGTGTACTCATGCTTTGTCCGCGGCTTTTTGCTTTTGGAGCTTGACCATTTTGCCGCGAATGCGGTTGCGCTTGAGCGGCGATATATAATCGACAAACAGCTTGCCCAGCAGGTGGTCGTTTTCGTGTTGAATACACACCGCGAGCAATCCCTCTGGGGTCATCTCAAAGGCGTCGCCGTTGCGATCTAGGGCTTTGACCCGAATGTGTTGGGGGCGCTCCACGGTTTCATAAAAACCGGGTACCGACAAACAGCCTTCGTCGTATTGAAAGGTGTCGTGATCCAATACGCTAATCTCTGGGTTAATAAACACCAGTGGCTCGCTGCGGTCTTCGCTGATGTCGATAACAACGATTTGCTCATGTACATTGACTTGGCTGGCCGCGAGGCCAATGCCGGGCGCTTCGTACATGGTGTCGAACATATCGTCGATCAGCTTGCGGACGCGATCGTCGACTATTTTAACCGGTTTTGCGACCGTTCTCAGTCTAGGATCGGGAAATTCGAGGATTTCAAGTACAGCCATAACAGTTTGTGACCATTTCTCGTGTAAGTTGTGTAAGTATTGCTAAGATGATGATTGAGTGCACATTACACTCCACAAATCATTCGCCTGTTGCAGAGTATCCTCTATATTATACAGCGAGCGTTTAATAAATGCCTGATACTTGCGATTTTGCGGGCTGATTGGCGACCAGATCTAGAGTGCTATAGGAAGCGATTATGAAGAACACGGTAATGGGAGTCTGTCTTGGCCTGATGATGGCGTTTGCCCAGGCTGGAGACGTGCTTTCTTTAAAAGCCGGACATCCACAAACCTATGTAGTGGTTAAGGGCGATACCCTGTGGGATATATCGGCGATGTTTTTGAATGACCCTTGGTATTGGCCGGAGCTCTGGCACTACAACCCCCAAGTTAAAAATCCACATCTTATCTACCCTGGCGACGTATTAAAGCTGATGTGGATTGATGGTAAACCCGTACTGGTGCGCAACCCAGGCCCGGACGACGGCATCGTTAAACTGACGCCACAAATGCGGATTGCCGATATAAAAGACGCTATTCCGGCTATTCCTCTGGATGTTATCGCTCCTTTCCTCACCCGTAGCCGGGTGGTGACTGACGAAGAGCTCGCTGCCGCGCCCTACGTGCTGGCGGGTAAACGCGGCAATATTGTGGCGGGTGCTGGCGACCAAGTGTTAGGGCGTGGTGATTTCAGCGGTGACGATACCTACGGTATTTATCGCCGTGGTCAAGTTTATATCGACCCTCAAACTGGGGAGATCCTTGGTGTTGAGGCGACAGATATTGGCACCGCGAATCTCCTCGCAACGGAAAAAGACGTGGCCACCCTCACCTTAAATCGCAGCACCCAAGAAATTCGCCGCGCCGACCGCTTTATGCCCCTTGAGGTTCGCCAGTTACATGCCCGTTTTGAGCCAAAAGCACCTGTTGATAACAGCAATGGCTTTATCATTGCGGTTGAAGGTGGCTTAACGCAGATCGGTAGCATGGATGTAGTGACCCTGAACTTAGGTGAGCGCAATCATATTGTGCCCGGCGATGTGATGGCAATTTACACCACTGGGGTGGTGGTAACTGACCCAGTGACCAACGAGCGGGTCAAGGCGCCAGACGTTCGCGCTGGCTTGCTGATGGTGTTCCGCAGTTTTGATAAAGTCAGCTACGGCTTAGTCTTAAAAGCAGAAGAGCCGCTTAAAGTGGGTGATAAAGTCAAAAACCCGTAATGTGAAGTGCTTGGGCGGCATGCGCTGCCCAAGCTTTAGATCGCAAGGATGCGACAGTGGAAGATCTTGCCTGCCTGTGGTTGCTTACCCAGCAAACCCTCAAACTCCCCCCTGCGGCTTTTCGGCGTGTCATTGCACACACGGCAAACCCCCGTGACCTATTGAACTTACCGCCAGACACGCGCACCGCTCTGTTATTAAGCAAGCAGCATCTCGATAAACTCAATCGCGTTTTGGCGCGGCGGCATGCGGATCAAGATCTACAGTCTGATTTGCAGCGTGCCAAGGTCGGTATCTTGTGCAGGCACAGTGACAACTACCCCCCATTATTAAACGAAATCTACGATGCGCCGCCTTTATTGTATTTTCGGGGCCGCAGTGAGCTGCTTACAAACCCGCTGTTTGCGCTAGTGGGTAGTCGTCGTCCGAGTCGCACAGGTCGCAGCGACGCCGAAGCCTTTGCCAGCGCCTTGAGCGAGGTGGGCATGACCATCGTGAGCGGTATGGCGCTGGGTGTCGATGGCGCCGCCCACTGCGGTGCCTTGACTGGCGGTGGCTCTACTATTGCGGTGTTAGGCACTGGGGTGGACCAGTGTTACCCGCGTAGCAACGCCAGCTTGTATGAGAGAATTGCTCATGAGGGTTTGTTAATTAGCGAGTTGCCACTGGGTAGCCCGCCTATGCGGCACCAGTTTCCCCGGCGCAATCGCATTATTAGCGGTATGAGCTTGGGTGTTTTAGTGGTTGAGGCAGCGTTGCGCAGCGGCTCGTTAATTACCGCGCGACAGGCGCTGGAGCAAAACCGCGAAGTTTTCGCAATACCGGGTTCTATCCACAACCCCGCCAGTCGTGGCTGCAATAGCCTAATTAAGCAGGGCGCAAAGCTGGTAGAGCAACTCGACGATATTTTAGAAGAGTTTGCCGGCTGGCTCGATAGCGCGCCGTCATCGGCGTGTGGTCATACCGCAAATGCCAGTGCTGTCGACATTGAAACCAGCTCACCAATATACCAAGCGCTGGGCTTTGAACCTGTCGATATTGACACCCTCGCCCAGAATCTTGGCCTGCCCATCTCCGAATTACTGAGTTTACTAAGTGACTTAGAAGTTGAGGGCTGGGTAGAGCAATTTCGCGGTGCTTGGCAGCGCAGCCGCTAGCTAAGGCAATAAGGCCGTCATCATTTATTCAAAATGCCTGGCCGAAAAACCTGTATACTTTCGCCGCATTACAGCGCTGTTATTCACTCTGATCGCCCTTACTGCGGATTAATCATGACACCTCTGCCTGCCCAATATCGTTTGCGTCGTGCTGCGGCTCTGCTGCGCACAGGAAAAGTGATTACTCACCCCACCGAAGCGGTGTGGGGGCTGGCCTGTGTGCCTTGGAGTCAGTCTGCTGTGGCGCGGATATTGCAATTAAAACAGCGCGATCCGGCTAAGGGCATGGTATTGGTTGCTGACCATGTTTCGCGGTTTCAGGGTGTAATCCCGCTGCTGCCAGACGACGTACAAGAAATGTTAATGGCAAGCTGGCCTGGGCCAAATACCTGGGTGGTGCCTGATGCGGGCTGGGCCCCCGAGTGGATTCGTGGCAATCACCACAGTGTTGCTATTCGGGTGAGTAATCATCCATTAACGGTGGCGTTGTGTCAGGCAGCTAATACCTGTTTGGTATCTACTTCGGCTAATCCCGCAGGCTTAGAACCTGCCCGCAGCCAAACAGAGGTGCAGCGCTACTTCCGTTCGGCAGTAGATTATTATTTACCCGGCCGCACAGGCGGCCTAGCCCAACCCACCGGTATTCGCGACGCGCTTACTGGGCAGGTTTTACGTGGTGGCTGAGAATATGGCGATTAGCTGAGTCGCTGGGGAGAAGTAATGCAAGACGTTGATATTGAAGCAGTAAAACAGTTTTTTTTGTCGCTACAAGACCGCATTTGTGCGCAGTTGAGCGCCCTCGACGGCGAGGCTGATTTTGTTGAAGACGACTGGGGACGCGGTCGCAGCCGGGTGATTACAAATGGCGCTGTGTTTGAAAAAGGCGGCGTGAATTTCTCCCATGTGCAGGGCGATGCTATGCCCGGCAGCGCCAGCGCACATCGCCCTGAGTTAGCAGGCCGAAGCTACCAAGCTATGGGCGTGTCTTTGGTGATGCACCCGCTTAACCCCCACGTGCCAACCAGTCATGCCAATGTTCGTTTCTTTGTAGCCGAAAAACCCGGTGAGGCACCGGTATGGTGGTTTGGCGGTGGTTTTGACTTAACCCCTTATTATGGTAACGAGGATGACTGCCGTCATTGGCACCAGACCGCGTTCGACGCCTGCGCGCCCTTTGGTGAGGACGTGTATCCGCGCTATAAAAAATGGTGCGACGAGTATTTTTATATGCCCCATCGCCAAGAGGCGCGCGGTGTTGGCGGCCTGTTCTTTGACGACCTAAACGAAGGTGGCTTTCAGCGTTGCTTTGAATTTATGCAGGCGGTCGGTAATGCCTACACCGCAGCCTACGTACCTATTGTTGAGCGCCGTAAAGACACTCCTTGGGGGGAGCGCCAGCGCGACTTCCAGCTGTATCGTCGTGGCCGCTATGTTGAGTTTAATTTGGTGTGTGATCGCGGCACCTTGTTTGGTCTGCAAAGCGGCGGTCGTACCGAGTCGATCTTGATGTCGCTGCCACCCTTGGTGAGATGGGAGTATAATTGGCAACCTGAAGACAGCAGCCCGGAAGCGGCGCTGACATCGCAGTTTTTGCCCGTGCGAGATTGGCTAACTCCACAATAGTGGTATTTGGCAATGCCACCTAAAAATTCCAAGCCAAAAATAAAAGGCAGTACCTTGTTTTATGGATAAAATAGATCATTACGCCGTGTATGGAAATCCCGTTAAGCACAGCAAGTCGCCACAGATTCACGCGGCCTTTGCTGAGCAAACCGGCCAGCAATTGCATTACCGCGCCCACAAAGTTGAGCTGGGACGATTTGCTGAAGTCGCCACCCAGTTTTTTGAGCACGGCGGCAAGGGCTTAAATATTACCGTACCCTTTAAGCTCGATGCCGTTGAATTTGCCGATCAGCTCAGCGGGCGCGCGCGTCGCGCGGGTGCGGTGAACACCCTTGCGATCCAAGAAGACGGTACCATCTATGGCGACAATACCGACGGTGTTGGCTTGGTGCGGGATATTCACGACAATTTAGGCTGGGACATGCAAGGCCGCCGAATTTTGGTGTTGGGCGCGGGCGGCGCGGTGCGAGGCATTTTGGGCCCGCTATTAAAGCAGGGGCCAAGCCATGTCTTAATCGCGAATCGAACCGAAGAAAAAGCGCAAAAATTGGCGCAACAGTTTGAAAAATTAGGCAAAATTGCCGGTGGTAGCTATGCCGGACTGGCCAGTGCCCAGTTTGATTTAATCATTAATGGTACCAGCGCGAGTATGAGCGGTGACCTACCGCCCCTGCCCTCCCATATTCTCAGCAACGATGGCTGCGCCTACGACATGATGTACGGCGCCGCACCAACACCCTTTATGCGCTGGGCTGCAGGTGAAACGGCGTGGGCGGTGTCCGATGGTCTGGGTATGTTGGTTGAGCAGGCCGCCGAGTCATTTTGTATTTGGCGCGGCGTGCGGCCCGACACCAAACCGGTTATTGAGTTAATTCGTCAATCCCTGTCGGCGTAAGCACGACAACGAAGTAAATTCTGGAAATCGTTTTATGTTAGTTACTGTAGTTGCCCTGATTATTGGGCTGGTTTTGTTGGTTTGGAGTGCAGACCGCTTTGTTATTGGTGCCTCCGCAACCGCCAATATTCTTGGCATATCACCGTTGGTTATCGGTATTTTGGTGGTAGGTATTGGCACCTCAGCACCAGAAATGTTGGTGTCGGCCATCGCCTCTAGCGATGGTCAGGCCGGTCTGGCGGTGGGTAATGCACTGGGCTCCAACATCACCAATATCGCTCTGATATTGGGCCTCACCGCCCTGCTTATCCCCTTAAACGTCCAGTCAAAACTGATTAGCAGAGAAATTCCCCTGCTCATCATTGTTATGCTGGTGGGCTATTTTCTAATGCGCGACGGTGATCTTGGCGTCATGGACGGCAGCATCTTACTGCTTGGCTTTGGGGCGGTGATTGTGCGCCAGCTGTGGGAAGCAAAACACAGCAGTGGCGACAGTATTGAAGCGGAATTTGAGGCAGAAATACCCAAAGACATGGGTATCAAAGCGGCGCTGGGTTGGTTATTACTCGGGCTCATACTGTTGATTGGTTCTGCGCGCTTATTGGTGTGGTCGGCGGTGGATATCGCTCATTTCTTTGGTCTGAGCGACTTAATTATTGGTCTGACCGTGGTGGCCATTGGCACCAGCTTGCCCGAGTTGGCTGCCTCCGTGGCGGCAGCGCGCAAAAACGAGCACGATATTGCCATTGGCAATGTGGTTGGCTCCAACCTATTCAACCTCCTTGGAGTAATGGCGATTCCCGGTGTTTTGGCGCCCGGGCCAATAGACGCGGCCGTTATGAGCCGCGACTACCCAGTAATGCTATTGCTAACGGGGATCTTCTTTTTAGTGGCCCGGGGGCCGAGCAAGGCGCGCCGCATATCGCGCCTCGAAGGCGGTGGTCTGCTGTGTATCTACGTTGCCTATATCGCCTACTTGGCTTACGACGCAGGGGTGTTCTAACACCTCTTGTTCTAACACCTATTGTTCAGACTAGAATTTGTCGCTCTATCATTTAGGTCGAGATAGCTCAGCAATGTGACGGTCTTTGAGCTTGGCGTAATTGCTGGCGCTATAACTAAAATAATTGAGCTCGCCCTCGCTAAGTTCGCGCACCGCCTTGGCGGGGCTGCCCACATAGAGCCAGCCGCTGGCTAAGCGTTTACCCGGTGACACTAAAGAATTGGCGCCCAGTACCACATTGTCTTCAATTACCGCGCCATCCATCACAATACTGCCCATGCCGATCAATACCCGGTTGCCAATCGTACAGCCGTGCAAGGTCACGCTGTGGGCAACAGTCACTTCGTCGCCAATCGTCAGCGGGTAACCCTCGGGGTTATAGGGGCCAGCGTGGGTAATATGCAAAATACTGTTGTCTTGAATACTACTGCGGGCGCCAATGCGGATGCGGTGCATGTCGCCGCGCACCGTGGTATTGGGCCAAATTGAGCTGTCGGCGCCAATTTCAACATCACCGATCACCACTGCACTGGGGTCGACGAATACCTTATCGCCAAGTTTAGGCGTGTGCTCTTCAAAGCGGCGCAGGTAATTTTCGGCCTTGTAAATCATCAAATGGTCTCCATCTATTATTTAAGCTAACACCGCTAATACAAGCGCTAAGCGGCCGGTTGATTTGTTACACTGGTCGTATTCACTACCATTATTACAGGGTTTCAGTTGTTATGACTGCCAATAGTTTACCGTTGTTCTCCAGTCTCGACCCCCAGCAATTAGCCGCCGAGTGCGAGCAGCTATTAAATACCTCGCGCCAAGCGGTGGCAGCGGTGGTCGCTTGCGAGGCAGCGCCTAACTGGCAGAACTTAATGGCGCCGCTAGAAGAGGTAGACGACAAAATTGGCCGTTTTTGGGCACCGCTTAGTCACTGCCACAGCGTGCTCAGTGGCGACGCCTGGCGCAGTGCTTACAGTGCCTGCCTGCCGTTACTCACTGCGTATAATAGCGAAATGGGTCAGAACCGGCCCTTATTTGAGCGGGTTAAAGCCTTGGCAGAAAGCACCGAGTTTGCCAGCTTGAGCGGCCCCCGTCAGCAGGCAATTCGCCATATGCTCCGCGACTTCACCCTGTCGGGAGTAGCGCTAGAGGGCGACGCCGCCGCGCGCTTTTCGGCAATTGCCCAGCGCCTCAGCGAACTGTCGACGGCGTTTTCAAACAACGTGCTCGATGCCACCGACGGCTGGGAAAAACTGATTGAATCCGCCGACGACTTAGCTGGGGTGCCGACCACGGTGTTGGATAATCTGCGCGAAGCGGCTACCGCAAAAGGTCTTAGCGGTTACCGCCTGAGCCTAGATATCCCTAGCTACTTGCCCATTATGCAATACGCGGACAATCGCGAGTTGCGGGCAGAGTTGTACCAAGCTTATGTTACTCGCGCCTCGGCACTTGGCCCCCACGCGGGTAAATGGGACAACGGCCCGTTGATGCTAGAAATTTTACAATTGCGTCAAGAGCAGGCAAAACTGCTGGGCTTTGAAAATTACGCGGCGTATTCACTGGCCAGTAAAATGGCGGAGTCCAATAGCCAGGTAATCGCATTTTTAGAGGAGCTAGCGCTTGCCAGCAAGCCTATGGCCGAGCGCGAATACGCAGAGTTAAAAGCCTTTGCTGCGAGTCGTGGCGTTGAAGATATGCAAGCCTGGGATGTGCCGTATTTTAGCGAAAAATTAAAAGAAGTCTCGTTTGCGATCTCCCAAGAAGAGTTGCGGCCTTACTTCCCCGCCGAAAAAGTCATCAGCGGCCTATTCAACATCACCGGTCAGTTATTTGATATCGACATCGCGGCGGTTGACGGCGTAGACCTGTGGCACAAGGATGCGCAGTGCTATCGCATCTCTCGGGGCGGCGAGGTTCTGGCGCACTTCTATTTAGATCTCTACGCTCGCAACAATAAGCGCGGCGGCGCTTGGATGGCTAATGCGCGGGGTCGTCGCAGCCTAGATGATGGCACGGTGCAGCAGCCAGTCGCGTTTTTGGTGTGTAATTTTTCACCGCCAACCAGCGAGCGTCCGTCACTGCTGACCCACAACGAAGTGACCACCCTCTTTCACGAGTTTGGTCATGGCCTGCATCATATGCTGACCCAAATAGATTGCCTAAGTGTGTCGGGTATTAGTGGCGTGGCTTGGGACGCGGTAGAACTGCCTAGCCAGTTTCTCGAAAACTGGTGTTGGGAGAAATCGGTCATTCCCGATATCTCCGCTCACTACCAGAGTGGCGAGGCGCTCCCAGTCGATATGCTTGATAAGCTGCTCGCGGCTAAAAACTTTCAGTCAGGTATGCAGATGCTTAGGCAGATTGAGTTTTCGCTCTTTGATTTTAGCTTGCATATGCAGTCCGAAATCCACGCCGAGGCGGAAGTGGATGCTGTGCTCAATGGTATTCGCAAGCAGGTCGCTGTGACCCAGCCGCCAGAATTCAACCGCTTCCAGAACAGTTTTTCGCACATTTTTGCGGGCGGCTACGCGGCGGGCTACTACAGCTATAAATGGGCAGAAGTATTGTCTGCCGACGCGTTCTCGCTGTTCGAAGAGCAAGGCGTAATGAATCGGGAGGTTGGCGAAAAATTCCGCCGAGAAATACTAGAGCGCGGTGGCTCCGAAGAGGCCGCAGTATTGTTTAAAAACTTCCGGGGTCGCGCGCCAGCCAATGACGCACTCTTGCGTCACGCCGGTATTAGCACCGGTAAAGGAGCGTAATTTCATGGCTACTGTATTTAATCAACGTCGCTTTATTGCCGGTGCAGTCTGCCCCAAATGCGCAGAAATGGATAAGACCGTAATGTACCGCGTATCCGATCTCGAACAAATTCGCGAGTGTGTGCGTTGCGGATTTAAAGAATCGATTCGCGACGACACCGGTAAAATAGAAGAGCCGCCAACCCGTGTGAATAGCCCGCGCCTTGGTGAACAGGCGCTGGCCCACGAAGATGAAATCCACGTGGTTTCGTTAATTGACCCCCGCGACGGTAAAGGCCGCAAAGATCATTAAAAGAATGTTGTCGCGCTGTGAGTAGCGGATAAACGGTAAAAGTTACACCTTGGGGAACGCATTTCCCTGTAACGGGCCTATACTTGCAGTAATTAATTTATGGAGGAATAGAAATGCTGGAGTTGTTACCCCTTCCCTTCGCCCATGTTGTGGGCGTCAGGGTATCCGGCAAGGTTAATCACACCGATATCGAAACCATCTTAGCCCAGGTCGAGCGCAAGCTCGTCAGCGAAGAATATTTAGGTGTGCTCATCGAACTTGAACATTTCGACGGCTTCACGATACGAGGCCTGTTTAAAGAATTTAAATTTTTAAGCAAGTATATAAATCGCCTTACCCGCACCGCCATTGTTGGCGAACCGCGCTGGTTTAATCGTGGTACCGAGCTAGTAAAGCGGGTATATCCAAATATCGAGATTGAACATTTCATTCCGCTGCAAAAAGACGAAGCCCTGCTCTGGGTGAGCGAGCGCGACGCGGGCACGTTCGGCTAAGCGCGCGGTCTGTATTTAAATACCGCAAACATGGCAGCACTGGGCCAATAAGTATGCTCGCTTATTGCAGGCCGCGCTGCTTGCGCGCATCGCTAATGCCACCTGCATTACTAATATTGTTATAGCCAGCTTGCTCTAGCGCAGACATGGCTTTTCCCGCCCGCCCACCGCTAAGGCAATACAATTTAATTTCCGTGCTTTTATCGGGGAAGCGTTTACTCACCTCTTGAACAATCTCGGTATGCGAAATGCGTACGTCGCCATCAATACTGTCTAAGCGATGCTCAAATTTGCTACGTACATCAATCCAAGTTGGGTCGGCGTGAGTCATCGCGCTGGACAAAATTGTGATTAGTAAGAGGAAGGTTTTAATCAATGTTTTCCAGCTCATGGTTATCTTCTTAAAGAAATTTTATACATACATTGAAGTGAAGGGTAAAACGTAAACCTGCGAATGTTTTACTCCGAAAACCTCATGCTCTAATTCTCATTGCTTTGACATAAATGTTTGAGTCTCTTTTGTCCATAACAGTCGGCGCTGACGGATAAGCAAGCATATTTTAAAAAGAGTATTTGGGGAGCAAGATCAAGGTAGAAAATGATTTTCCCGTGGACTAAGCCCCACCACCATAGAGGTGTTGGGGCGCCGTTAAATCTGCGAATTAATATGGAGTGCTAAGTACTATTTACTCAATAACACTAAAGCTCAGACCTGAGTAGGCTTTTAGGCGTTCTATTAGCGTGTTGCCAAAGCAGCTGGCGGGGGTTAGTAGGCCGCCGCCGACCTCATTTTTATCAATGTCGCGGGCGAGGCAAATACTGGCTTGGCCAAGCATTTTGGCAGTAGAGCCATAGCCGGGGTCGCGGTCGCCAGTGACTTTGCATAATAGGGTTTTGCCCTTGGCGGTGCTGCCGTAAAACCGGAGGTCGTAATAGCCGTTTTTCTGATCTTCTGGGCTAGGACCTTCACCTGGCGACGGCAGTAAGCGTTCTAAAACCCAGCGGCCGGGTTTGAGGCTGGCGGTGACCATAAAGCCAGCGAGACCGCCACCCATGGCGGTGGCGCGAAGTCGACCCCCTAAGCCCTCACCGACCTGCATCGCTTCGTCATACAGGAAGGGTTTAGCATAGGCCGGTTTCAGTAAGAAGTTGGAGCGCTGAACAACGCGGGTATTTATTGCCGCCATAATAAACGGGATGGTCCAGCTGTTTGATAGCGAGTCAAACTGGGCGAGGCCTGGGTTAATTTGGCGGGCTTTGTCGGTTTCGCCGGGGCATAGCGAATAGGGGTCGGCCATTTCTTTGCGCAGTGCAGGGTTGCCAGCGGCTTCTTTCATCACATTGATAAGACTGGCAAAGGTGCCGCCAGACAAGCCGCCTTTGGCTGCTTTAACTCGCATTTGGATTTTATTGCAGTTTTCGCCGAATAATTCTTGGCTTTGTTGTTGGGTATAGAACACGCCGAGATCAGAGGGAATAGAGTCAAAACCGCAGCAGTTAACGATGCGTGCGCCTGAGGCTTTGGCGACACTGTCATAGCGGTCTACCATTTGGCGGATCCACTGTACTTCGCCGGTGAGGTCACAGTAGTCGGTGCCCGTTTCGGCGCAGACTTTAACAAGGGTTTCGCCGTACAAGGCGTAAGGGCCTACGGTTGTGGTAACCACCCGGGTTTGGCTGCACAGCTTGCGCAAAGCGGTTTCGTCATTGGCTTCAGCAATAATGATATCGAGATCGGCTTTGGCAATTTTGGCTTTGACCGCTTCCAGCTTGCTGGCGGAGCGCCCAGCGATGGCCCATCGCAGGGCGGGTTCTTCCTTACAGCCAGCAAGATAGTTGCACAGTATTTCGCCAACAAAGCTACTGGCGCCAAAAACCACGATATCGTACTTATATTCAGCCATGTTCTTTTCCCAAGGGTGTTATTTGAAGGCGGGTTGCGAGCCTTGAGCTTAACACCATTTGTTCACTGTCAACATTGCTTATTAGAATGCTCACTATAAGTGGTGGTAATACTATTTGTAGTGCGGGGTATTGGTTTTGCACTGGGCGCGGTCGTGGTCGTCGAGTACTTTTTCGCACTCTTGCAGGCGCCACTCTCGAGATTGATCGTAGTTCGAGGTGCCGCAGGCGCTGAGAGTTATAAAGAACGTGAGCGCTAGTAGAGGGGAAAACAATCGCATAAATTGACTCGTTAATGTGGCTGGTGATGGGGCGTTTCGACCGATTTGCTAGGCCAAGTGCCCACTCGGTATCGAAAATTTAATGACTAAGCATACTGCCTAACATGGCCAAAGCGAAGCCAACGACGGCAGCCAGCGGTGGTCCGCGATGTTTGCGCAAGGGCACCTGCGGGGCAATGTCTTGGAAAATCAGATACAAAATGCCGCCGCTGGCAATAAGCAGAATCGCGCCGAGTATTTCGGGCTGCTCGCCGAGAAAATAATAGCCGCTCAAGCCGAAAATTGGGCCCAGCGGCACGAGGGCTACCATGACTAACAGTACTTTTTTGGCGGGATATTTAGCGTCGCACAGTTCTTGGTAGGCGTTAAAGCCCTCGGGCAAATTTTGTAAACCAATCAGCACCGCCAGTAGTAAGCTACTGTCTGCTCCTGCGGCGGCGAGGCCACCGAGGGCGAGGGATTCGGGAATGAAATCGAGTAACATGCCGGTAAATTGGGGCGCGCTGTGACGGTGAATATCTAGGTAACGCTCTAAGCTATAGAACAGCAGGCCCCCGCCGAGTAGCAAAAGCGTCGCCCAAGGTGCATACCCTAAGTGGTGCAGGGCTTCGGGAACCAGCACCATGGCAACTGCGCCGAGAAGTATGCCGGCGCCGAGGGCAATGACGGCGTGGCGGAATTCACGCGCAAGCCACTGTTGATGAACGTGGGTGTGGCGGGCGATATAGCCCCCTAGTGGAATACAGGCGCCAGCGCCAGCGGTGAACACTATGATTTCGCTGATACCCTGCATTAGCTAGCCAGATTTTGCCGTTTTCGGCTTGCGTTTAGAAAAGCGCG
>Ga0207890_1000049_pt1 | contig 97337 bp, 82 predicted proteins | sample LinPmetageLP48_FD_184059 | JGI IMG/M metagenome (GOLD analysis project Ga0207890, IMG submission 184059) | Marine viral communities from the Pacific Ocean - LP-48 (SPAdes) | ecosystem: Environmental > Aquatic > Marine > Oceanic | place: Pacific Ocean | collected 2011-06-13 | reverse complement strand
GTTTGCTTTGGAGTGTGCAGCCCTCTAGCGACCCAGGTCACCGCAATGAATTGATCTCAGCACTTCCGGTATTGATTGAAACCCTAAGATTAGGCTTTAACCGGGTATCTTTGAATAGCTTTGAAACTAGCCAGTGGCTAGATCAGCTTGAGCGTTTACACCTTGCCAAGTTGAGCCGCAAAGACACTCCCCCCGAGCCAACGGTAACCGCAAAGCTCGAGACTGCGGCGGATTCAGATATTGCGTCTTTAGACGCAGTGTTGGAGCAAAGCTTTGGGGCCGATAACGACGAGTCGCAGCTTGGCACTGGTAATGAACGTGCTTCTGATGCGGCATCGGCTGAGCGGGATCCGTCGCGAACTGAAGACGACGCGCAATTAGCGGCACGTTTGCAGTCCTTGCGGGTGGGCAATTGGGTTGATCTGCGCCAAGACGACGGCAAAATGCTGCGGTGTCGATTGGCCGCTGTTATTAACGGCATTGGTCGCTATATTTTTGTGAACCGCTCGGGGATTAAAGTGGCGGAATTCAATCGTGACGAACTGGCGGTAGCGCTAGCACGTCAGTCAGTTTTGTTGATTGACGAAGATCGCCAATTTGATCGCGCTTTAGAGTCGGTGATTAGCAATTTGCGTGATATGAAAGACAAGCCTCTGTAACTAGGGGCTTAACGCATTCCTCTTTGATTCGCTTATTTAGCGCAATGTTTTACAGTCCCACCGCTTCCCGTGTAATCTTGCCTCACCCCTTGCAGTAACGAGTGCGGAAGTAGCATGTACTTCATTGATTCGGCTGGCTGGCTAAGCTCAGTCGCCAAGCATCCATCGCCAAATTTTAATGCCAGACCACCAGCTACTGAGGTTAGCCTTTTGGTTATTCACAACATCAGTCTGCCAGCGGGCCAATTTGGCGGCCACTTTATACATGACCTATTTGCCAACTGTCTCGATTGCAGTGCCCATGAGAGCTTTGCTGATTTGCGCGGGCTTGCGGTTTCCGCGCATTTATTGATTGACCGCGATGGCGCCGTGAGCCAGTTTGTGTCTTTTGCCGACCGCGCGTGGCACGCGGGGGTCTCGCAGTTTGATGGGCGCGAGAATTGTAATGACTTCAGTATTGGTATTGAACTTGAAGGTTGTGACGAAGTTGCCTATACCAATGCTCAGTACGATGCATTAATTGCCATTAGTCGCGCGCTGCGCAATTCATACCCGGCGATTACAGCAGCGCGTATAGTGGGGCATAATGATATTGCGCCGGGACGAAAAACGGACCCTGGCGCGGCTTTTGATTGGGCCTATTTTAAAAACGCATTGGAATAAACCATGGATTTTTTTGCAATTTTAATTGCTTGGGCGGCCGTACAGTTTTGGGGCAGCGGCGGGGTGATCCAAAAGGACGAGTGGTTTGAGCGCTTGCAACTGATGGCGCTTAAAATTCCCGCCAGCAGCGCTAGGCTATTTGTAGTATTTGCTTTGCCGGTAATCCTCGTGTTTGCCGTATTGTGGCTAATTAGCCCTATCTTGTTTGGATTGCCCTTGTTTATTTTAAGCGTGGCAATTTTGCTCTATAGCTTGGGGCGGGGTGACTTTCAGATTCTCTTAAAGCTGTACTTAAATAGCTGGCAGCGCGGTGATCTTGAAGGTGCATATCAGCATGGTAGGGGGTTCAGCGCCGAGCTCTGTGAGAGCGGTGTTGATAACGCCTCGGAATTGCATTTGAGTGTGCGCAAGGCCGTGTTTTACCAAGGTTTTGAGCGTTGGTTTGCGGTGGTGTTTTGGTTTGTTTTACTCGGGCCAGCGGGGGCTTTAGCCTACCGCCTGTTGTTTATGTTGGCGGCCAGCCGCAGCCTGCCTCAGCAAGATCGTGATACGGCGGCTAACGGCCTGTTTTATTTGGAATGGGCGCCAGTGCGTTTATTAGGCTTGGCCTTTGCTATTGTCGCCAACTTCGATACCTGTATTGGCGTATGGCGACAGCATTTAAGCAGTGACCAACCCAGCGCCGAGGTGTTAGACGATATTGGTATGAAGTCTCTGCCAAGCTATATTCCTGACGGCCAGATAGACGGCGAGCAGTTTGTGAAGTCGGCTGCAGATGAACTTACCGCCGTGCAGCTGCTGCTGTCGCGTAGCCTGTTGTGCTGGGTATGTGTGGTCGCGGTATTGCAGCTGGTGTAGAAGGATTTTTAAAAAGGGCTGAGCATGAAGCTAGGGATTGATCTCGGCGGCACCAAAATTGAAGGTGTGGTGCTATCTGCAAGCGGCATTGTGCTCGCCAAGGAGCGCGTTGCCACGCCGCAGACTTACCCCGCCATTATCGATGCGATTGCTGATTTGGTTGGCCGCCTAGAAGCGACCGCCGGTGGTCACGCGAGTGTTGGCCTTGGTGGCCCAGGTGCCGAATCGGCCCTTACTGGCCGCATGAAAAACAGCAATACCCAATGTATCAATGGCGAAGCCCTGCGTGATGATCTCAGCATCCAGCTGGGGCGACAGGTTCGTTTTAGTAACGATGCCAATTGCTTTGCGCTGTCTGAGGCCGTGGATGGCGCTGGCGCGCCCTATAGTTCGGTGTTTGGTGTAATCCTCGGCACCGGCACTGGCGGCGGCCTTGTGTTTAATAAGCAGGTCCTGAGCGGCGCCAATGGTATCGCCGGAGAGTGGGGGCACACCCCAATGCCAAACAGGCAAGAAGGACGGCCGTGCTACTGCGGGCGAAAAGACTGCATAGAAACCTATTTATGCGGCGCGGGCTTGGTTCATAGCTATCGCAATGCCGCTGGCGAGGCTTTGTCCGCACCAGAAATTGTAAAATGCGCTACAGGGGGCGACGCACAGGCTGCGGCAGTTCTCGATAATTACTGCCGACAACTCGCATCGGCCCTCGCCGTAGTGATTAACATAGTCGACCCCGACGTAATTTTACTGGGCGGCGGGCTTTCTAATATCGCGATGCTTTACGAAACCGTCCCGCAATATTGGCCCAATTACGTTTTTAGCGACCAATGCGTTACCAAGCTACTGCCCGCAAAATACGGTGACAGCAGTGGCGTGCGCGGCGCTGCCTGGTTGTGGGGGTAGTTGAGTCGAGTGCCTGATGCGGGAAGGCTAATGCTTAGGGCGTCCGCTTAATGCTGGACGGGAGATACGTCACTCCTGTAAAAGCAGAAGGTCTAAAACTCGTCACTCCTGCGAAGGCAGGGGTCCATCTCTGCGCCGGAGTTTGGGCTTAGACGTTGGCGTAATAAGGCATTCGCTACGCTCACATGGATACCTGCCTGCGCAGGTATGACAAAAAAAGAAAAAGGTATGACGAGAATAAGCTATCGGGTATGGCAGGCATGACCTAGCTAGCCGGTTTGACTTGGCTGGTAGCTGCGCGCTGGGGCGACGCGTCGCGCCCTGCAGAGACAGGAGGTCTAAAACTCGTCACTCCTGCGGAGGCAGGAGTCCATCTCTGCGCCGGAGTTTGGGCTTAGACGTTGGCGTAATAAGGCATTCGCTACGCTCACATGGATACCTGCCTGTGCAGCTATGACAAAAAAGAAAAAGGTATGACGGGAATAAGCTATCGGGTATGGCAAGCATGATCTAGCTAGCCGGTTTGACTTGGTCGTTAGCTGCGCGCTGGGGTGACGCGTCGCGCCCTGCAGAGACAGGAGGTCTAAAACTCGTCACTCCTGCGGAGGCAGGAGTCCATCTCGTCAACGAGGCTGGGGATTAAGGGCAACGCAACTATCCTTATGGCGATGATGTTACATTTTTAGCGTCATTCAGTTTTTTAACGCTTATCCGCCTGCACCCACAATACTTCCTTGCCACCGTCGCGCAGCGCTAGCAGTCGGGCCATGACAAACAAAAAGTCAGACAAACGATTCAAATATTTGCGGCCCGTGGCATTTACTTCATCGGTTTTACTTAGCGCGACCAAGCAGCGTTCGGCGCGGCGGCATACGGCGCGGGCCATATGACAAAGAGCCGCGGCTTTACTGCCACCGGGTAGAATGAAGTTTTTTAGTGGTGGCAGGTCGGCGTTTAATTCGTCGAGGCTGGCCTCTAATTCATCGATTCGCTCTGGGCTTATCATGGTGTAACCGGGCACGGCCAGTTCGCCGCCTAAATCAAAAAGATCGTGCTGAATACGCGCCAGCAGTGGTAAAAAAGGATCCGCTGTGGGCAACTCGGCCATCAGTAATCCGATAAAAGAATTCACTTCATCTATTGTGCCTATGCCTTCCATACGACAGTGGTCTTTGTCTATGCGTGAGCCATCGCCGAGGCCGGTGGTGCCGTCATCGCCGGTTCGCGTGTAAATCTTGGATAATCGATGTCCCATATTTCCCTCAATGAAGTCGAGTCTTGTAGAATAAGCGGTTTACTATACGTCAGATCGCTAAACGGTGGCAGTCTCGGCATCTTAGTGGAGTATCTACATGCTGGAATTGTATTTGGGCGGTGCCCGCTCTGGTAAAAGCCGTTTGGCCGAGCAACGCGTGTGCGGGTCTACGTTGCAGCGGGTTTATGTGGCCACCGCGACCGCTGGCGATTCAGAAATGGCGATGAGAATTGAACACCATCAAGAGCAGCGTAAAGCTGATGATTGGCGTACTGTAGAGGCCCCGGAGGAGTTGTCTGCGGCAATACGGCAACACGCATCACCGCAAACGGCTATTTTGGTGGATTGCCTCACTCTGTGGCTGAGTAATTGGTTGGCCAAAGAAGATGACGACAGCTGGCAGCAGGTAAAGGGGCAATTCTTGCATACCTTGCAAACCGCGCCTGGGCATATTGTGTTGGTTAGCAATGAAGTGGGGCAGGGCATAGTGCCGCTGGGTTCGCTTACCCGTCGCTTTGTGGATGAGTCTGGGCGTTTGCACCAAGACATTGCCGCGCTAGCAGATAGAGTGGTGTTTGTTACCGCGGGCTTAGAGCAAATTTTAAAAAATTAAAGCATAAGATTAAAGGGAATAGATATGAGTCATTGGTACGAGGAAGCGGCACCGGAAGCTGACGAAGAAATGCGGGCCGCAGCCATCGCGCGGCAAAATAGTTTAACCAAACCCCGTGGTGCGCTTGGTCGTCTCGAGCATGTTGCGGTGCAGATGTCGGCTATTCAGCGCACTTTGGAGCCTCATGCTAATAAAGCATTAATTGCGGTATTTGCGGGTGATCACGGTGTGACCACTGAAGATATTTCAGCCTACCCGCAAACCGTCACCTCAGAAATGGTGCGCAATTTTGCCAATGGCGGCGCGGCGATCAGCGTATTAGCCAAGTCGATGGGCGTAGATTTTACTGTGGTCAACGTGGGTACTGTTTACGCGCTCGAAGATCTACCCAATGTGCAGGATTTACGGGTGGGCGCCGGCACCCAAAATATGTGCGTTACCGAAGCCATGTCTTTGGAGCAGTGCGAAGAAGCCTTGGCGGTAGGACGCGACATAATAGATCAGGCTGGCGACATTGATGTGTTTATTGGCGGTGAGATGGGCATTGGCAATAGCACCGCTGCGGCAGCGCTGGCAGTAGCGCACACCCGTCTTTCGGCTACCGCGATGGTTGGTCGCGGCACTGGTATTAGCGACCAGGTTTTGGCGAAAAAAGCGGCGGTGGTAACCCGCGCAATGTCTCGCCATTTACCCCATATGAAAAACGGCGTAGAAGTATTACGTCGTATTGGCGGCTACGAAATTAATGCCTTGGCGGGCGCTTATATTCGCGCCGCTCAGCGTGGCATTGTGGTATTGGTCGATGGCTATATCTGCACGGCGGCGGCAATTTCGGCAGTAAAAATTAATCCCTCTATTCGACCTTGGCTGTTCTTCTCGCACTGTTCTGCCGAGCCGGGTCACAGCCGTTTATTGAATAAATTGGAAGCGGAGCCACTCCTGCAACTGGATATGCGCTTGGGCGAAGGCACTGGTGCGGCGCTCGCGCTGCCCATTATGCAAGCGGCCTGTCGTTTGCAAATTGAAATGGCGAGCTTTGAGCAAGCAGGGGTAAGTCGCGGTAATGACTAAAGTCACAGAAACCCATATCGATTTACTGCGTCACGGCGCTTGCCAAGGCGGTGAAATTTTTCGCGGCAGCACCGATGTGGCACTCAGCGAGTTAGGTTGGCAGCAAATGCGCGATAAAGTTGCTAGCCTAGGGGATATGCAGTGGGATCATATTGTGAGTTCGCCTTTACAGCGCTGTTTGCGTTTTGCCGAAGACCTTGCTGCCCTGCGCGCCACGACAATGACAGTGCAGGACGATTTGCGCGAAATGCATTTTGGTGATTGGGAGGGCTTGGCCCACTCCGAGGCGAGAAAACGCTTTACCCGCGAGTGGGCAGAATTTTGGGAGTCGCCCGCTGAGGCGAGCCCACCTAATGGCGAGGCCATGCCAGATTTCTGTCGGCGTATTAGTACTGGCATCGACGCTATTGTTGAGCGCCATCAAGGGCAATCGGTATTGCTGGTGGTGCACGGCGCAGTCATTCGGGTAATGATGTGTCATCTGCTGGGTATGCCCATGGGGGCGATGACGAGAATAAATGTGCCCTATGCGGGTATGACGCGTTTTAGCGTTTACCATCAAGAAGGCAAGGCGCCATGGGTCCAGCTGGCTAGTCACTTTTAATCTTGATGTGCGGTGTACCAGCAAGCCTTTAGTTTGCTGGTGTCTGGGTTGTTACGGCAATAATATCCGGTGGCGACAGGGCTTTGCTTCCAACAATAAACCACTTCCCATCCCGGCGCTGAAACTGGTACTCGGCGTGGTGCACCTGCTGCTCACCGGCCGTGAATTTGCCAAAACTGCTTTGATACTGTTTGTAAGCCATATTAAATGGTTCCAGCTTGTGCAGGCTAGTAACCGTGTCGAAATCTTCTGGAAACTTCAGGCGCACATCTACGGTCGCGCGGCCACTATTTTCGCTGTGTTCACTTTCAATAATTATAATTTCTTCAATGCTGAATATTGCCGGTTCGGCAAGACTCATTAAGTTATCCCGCAGTAAATTACTAACAATGTAATCGGTAAAAGGGATGGGCTTGCTGCTGCAGGCCACGACGCTTGCGCAGAAGAAAATTAATAAGGCTTTATACATTTGCATTCCATCTTAATAGGGTCTTGGTGGACCTGATTTGTGCTGCTTTGGCTTTTTTTACTGAAATTTAACTGTAACAAGGCGTGGTTATCATGCCGTTACTTTTAAATGACAGTACGAGTGAGTTATACGTGAACCGACGCCATTTTCTACGCGCCATGAGTACTGTGTCTATCGCGGTGCCTATATTGACAGCCTGCGGTAGCAACAGCAATTCCAATCGCGCGCCGACGGCCAGCAAACCGCCCGCAGGCAGTCCTGTGACTGCACCGCCGGTATCATTTGTTCATGGCGTCGCGAGTGGCGACCCGCTAGATGATCGCGTTATTTTGTGGACGAGAGTCACGCCAGATCAAGCCGACGGCGGTGGTATTACCGTTTTATGTGAGGTTGCTGAAGACCCTGAGTTTGAGAATGTCGTACTGGCAGAAAATTTGGTGACTGGCCCCGAACGCGATTATACGGTGAAGTTCGACGCCGCTGGTTTATTGTCTGAACAACATTACTGGTACCGCTTTTCAGTTGGTGAGCAGCTATCGCCAGTTGGTCGCGCACTGACGCTGCCCATGCCAGGTCAATACGCAGAGCATTTACGTTTTGCGGTGTGTTCCTGCAGCAGCTACCCCCACGGTTATTTCTCGGTGTACCGGATGATCGCCAATCGCAGCGATCTCGATTTTGTTCTGCACTTGGGCGATTACATCTACGAATATGGTGATGGCGAGTACGGTGACAACGCGGGTCGCCTGCTCGATCCAAATCACGAAATTTTGGTGTTAGACGATTACCGTCGTCGCTATGCCCATTACCGCCGTGATGTCGACTTACAAGCAGTGCATCAGACACACCCTTTTATTACTGTGTGGGATGATCACGAGACCGCCGATAACTCCTATAAAGATGGTGCTAATAATCACAACGACGGTGAGGGCGATTGGGATGCGCGCAAGACTCAAGCGATTCAAGCCTATTTTGAATGGATGCCAATTCGCCCTCCTACGGCTACCGAAGATAGTATTTATCGTAGCTTCCGCTATGGCGATTTAGCCGACTTCGTCATGCTGGATACCCGCATAGAAGGGCGGATTAAGCAGTTGGATAACCCTGCTGACCCAGCGCGAACCGACGCCCGCGACTTGCTTGGGCAAACCCAGAAAGAGTGGTTTAAAAACAAGCTCGCTACCGCGCAAAATACCTGGAAAATCGTGGGCCAGCAGGTGATGTTTGCTCAGCTGCAACTGCTGGAAATTCAGCGCTTATTGCCGGGTGTGCCCACCAATGAATTTAGTCCGCTGGTGGCCATAAATATGGATCAGTGGGACGGCTACCCCAGTGAGCGCGAAGAGATACTGGATTTTGTGGAAGAAAATGCCATTAAAAATATGGTGGTATTAACCGGCGATATTCATAGCAGCTGGGCCAATGAACTCTATAAAAGTAGCGCTATATTAACATCAGGGGTATTTGAGGAGCCACTGGGGGTGGAGTTTGTTACTCCCAGCGTAACGTCACCCGGCTTCCCAGACGGCGCAGCAGAATTGGTGTCGGCGGTACTGCCAGTGGTGAATCCCCATATGAAATACACCGACTTGAAAAGTCACGGCTTTATTTTAATGGATGTTACTCATCAGCGCGCCCAGGCTGAATTTTACTATGCCGCAAATATCGACGCCGCGGATCAGTCTGGGGTGGAGTCGAGCAAAGTAAAAAGTATGGCGGTTGAACGCGGTAGCAGTCGTTTAAAAGAAGATACGCCGCTGTCTCGGCCCAAGTTCTGATTTGAAAATATGTTTAGGGTTTCAGTAGCACTGGGTATTGTTTAGTGTGTAGTGATTAATTTTAAAACTTTTGAAATGTTGAATAACTATGAAGGCATTACCTTGTTTCGCTAAGGCGAGTTTAATTGTATTACTACTTAATCTAGCCGCGTGTGGTGGCTCTTCGGCAAAGCCGACGGCAGCGGTCGATGACCCGCTCCAAGAAGCCCCTGTAGACAGCACGCCAGATACGTCTCCCGATAAAGACGACGCCGTTGTTAGAATGATACTGCTCGGCGACAGCGGCAGTGGCAGCGAGGGCGCCTATGCGGTTGGTAAGGCGGTGGCGAAAGTGTGCGCGGTTAGAGGCTGCGATTTGGTGCTGGGGCTCGGCGATAATATTTACGAGTCGGGGGTGAGTTCGGCGCTGGACCCTCAGTTTGAAGAGAAGTTTGAGCTGCCTTTTGCGCCAATTGATTTGCCCTTTTATTTTGTACTTGGCAATCACGATAACAGCGGTTTTTTTGGCGGCGATGGCGCCAATAATGCCAAAGGTGACTTTGAGGTCGACTATCACTACCGGGATAGTCAGCATCCAGATTCGCCTCGGCAAACTTCACGCTGGAAGATGCCGTCGCGTTACTACCGCTTTACCAACGGCGGTGAGGCGGCCACGCCATTGGTGGAGTTCTTTGGTATCGACTCCAATCAAATCGCTGGTGGCTTCCCCGACAGCAATGAAAACTATTCATACAATAATTACGGTTTGGTGCAAGCTCAGTGGTTGAAATCGGCGATGGCCAGCAGCAAAGCCAAATGGAAAATTGTCTTTGCTCACCATCCTTATATCTCCAACGGTTCCCATGGCAATGCCGGTAATTACGACGGTGCCCCTGCGTTTATTGCGCCGGTATTAGCCGGTGAACGCTATAAAGCATTTATTGAAGAAACCCTATGCGATAAAGCCGATTTCTTTTTTGCCGGTCACGATCACGATTTGCAGTGGCTGATGCCAGCGGCCTCCTGTGGTAAAACTGGTTTTATTCTCTCGGGTGCGGCCAGTAAAACCCGCAGTCTTGAACACCGCGACGATAATCCCGTGTTTTATGAAAAGGGCGATAGTTACGGCTTTGTCTGGGTCGAGATTAAGGGCGGCAAAATGGTGGGCGAAATCTACCAAGTCGATCCCGCCGACCCAGCCTTGGGCTTAGGTTCACTCAATCAGCCTGAGCCAGCATTTCGGCGCGAGCAAATTCAGCAAGACGCAATTGGCTTGCCTGAATCAGAAGGTTTTACTAGCCCACTGCAAGCTAACGACAGCTTTGACGTTAACGGTGAGAGCGGTAATCTTGACCCGGTACAGACGCAATTTAGCAGCGGCTTTAACAGTCTTGCTGCGGCCATTCCCGAAGAAAATATTAGTCGCCTTGTGACGGGGGTGGGTGAATCCGGTACTGCACTACTGGAAGTTGCCGATTCGCTGATCACGGGTTTGCAGGGCGCTGCCACTGAGCAGAATCCAGACTTGGCCTTGGCCGGTGCAGCACGGGCAAGTCAGGCCCTGCAGTACGCATTGCAAAGCTTACAAGACAGTCTTGTTCCGGCCGAGGGTCAAGGCTTGCCTGCGCCCCTCGACCAGCTCAGCGCTGCGCTGGAGCAGTTCAGTGCGGAGTCGCCTTCTGATGATGATACTGCAGATGGAAATGCCAGCGCCGATCTGCGTGGCATCACTGATCCCCTGCGTAATTTAGCCAGCAATATTCAAAACATTGTCGACGGCATTGCTGAAGAGGGCGGCAGTGTGCCGGTAGCTGGTGCTTCATTGGATTTATTGTCCGAATTATTAATCGATGTAACTCGCTTGATTGATGCGGCGGGCAATGTTAATAGCGGCGAAATGGCGCAAGTATTGGCGTCGACCACTGACGACCTGCTCGCCAATATTTTGCTCAATGTTGTGCCTATTGAAGAATATGCGCCAAGTGAGGTGAGCGATGCGATAGGGCTTGGTCCCAAATTTTTGGGCACCGCCTTACTGTTAGTGAGCCAAGAAGTGGCCTACCATTTAGATACGCAGGTTTTGCCGCCGATTTTACAAGGCCTTGCTATGCTGCCGCTGTCGGCACTGGATGAGTTGTTTGCCGCGTTCACGCTTTGATTTGTCGGTCTACTGCGCTTTGTTAGGTCTTGTGAGAGGGCTTAACAAAGCTTCAATATCCAGATTCGCCTCTAAACAATCCGCCAGTCTGTCGATATTACTTTGAATCACTTCGGCGTAATCCAGTGTCTCCACGTCGTGGAGACCAGCCCATTTTAATAGGCTGTCACGAGTCTCACTTTCATCAAACAGGCCGTGTAAATAGCTGCCAATAATCTGACCGTCGGCGCTGCGGGCGCCGTCACGGTGGCTGCCTAAATCAGCAAAGGGCGTATCCAGTGCAGGCCCCGTGCTAATGCCCGCGTGAATTTCATAGCCGCGTATTTTGGCTTGTTCTGCCCATAAATGGCCGCTGACCTGGCGCAGGGTTTTGCTGCTGCCGAGGGTGGTTTCCATGTCGAGTAGACCAAGGCCGGTAGTTGATCCGGCGTCGCCCTCGATGGCGTCGGGGTCATGTACTGCACGGCCTAACATTTGAAAGCCGCCGCAAATCCCCAAGACTTTGCCGCCGTAACGAAGGTGCTTTTCTATGTCCTTGTGCCAGTTGTTGCTGCGCAAATAATCTAAGTCGCGGCGGGTGCTTTTGCTGCCGGGGAGAATAATTAAATCGCAGGGCGGTATCACTTCGCCCTTACCTACGAACTTTAGATCGACCTGCGGGTGCAGACGCAAAACGTCGAAATCGGTGTGATTACTAATACGAGTGAACACCGGCACCACCACTTTAATCGCGTTTTCGGTAAGGGTTTGGCGGCTGTCGATGGCGTCTTCGGCTTCTAAATGCAGGTCGTGAATATAGGGCACCACACCGATGACCGGTTTGCCGGTGCGATTTTCTAGCCAGTCGAGGCCCGATTGCAACAGGGCGATATCACCGCGAAAGCGATTGATGATAAAGCCTGTTACTCGCGCCTGCTCGGTTTCCGATAATAATTCTAGAGTGCCGACCAAATGGGCAAACACACCGCCGCGATCAATGTCGGCGACAATCACCACCGGGCAATCCACTGCCTCAGCAAAGCCCATATTGGCAATATCATTGGCGCGTAAATTAATTTCGGCGGGGCTGCCCGCACCTTCGACCACGATGACGTCGTACTGCTGACAAAGGCGTTGATGGGATTCTAATACCGCCGCCATGGCGCGTTTTTTATAGGCGTGGTAATCCTGCGCTTCCATATTGCTCAGCGCCTTGCCGTGAATAATCACCTGGGCGCCGGTGTCGCTATTGGGTTTGAGTAGCACGGGATTCATATCGGTGTGTGGCGGCAGACCGCAGGCTTGGGCCTGGACCGCTTGGGCGCGGCCAATCTCGCCGCCCTCTGGGGTCACCGCGCTGTTCAAGGCCATATTCTGGGGTTTAAACGGGGCAACACTCAGGCCACGCCGCTTAAAAACACGGCATAGGCCGGCGACCGTTACGCTTTTACCCGCGTCAGAGGTAGTGCCTTGAATCATTAATGTTAGGGTCATAGCTGTGTGTCACTTAATTTAAATGGCGTGGTTCGTCTATTTAGGGCGACGGGCGACGGGAGACGCTAGACGGAGAACGCTAAAACTAGCTAGGCGTCAGACCTTGCCGCCCGTCAACTGAGCTCCGACCAGAGTTTTAAGCGTTTACCGTTTCCCGTCTAGCGTAAAGCATTCTCGGGAGTTGCTAGACGTAGAGCGTTAATTCGTTCGTCCGACTTCCGACACCTGACGTCCGCCCAATGCTCTTAGCGTCTCCCGTCTCCCATCCAGCGTCTTGCAGCCACCGCGTCTGACCTCCGACTTCCGACGCCAGACCTGCACCTTAGTCTTGCCAGCCGTCTTGCATAATCAGTTCATCAAGATCTTTGCGCTTGGCCCACTGCTCGGTTTCTAGCATCGGTCGCGGGTAAAATTCATCTACCGGGCCAAGACAGAGTATGGCAATGGGTAGGCTGCCGCTGGGCATATTTAGCAACTGCATTACTTGCTCGGGATCAAACAGCGACACCCAGCCCATGCCCAAGCCTTCGGCGCGGGCCGCCAGCCACAGATTTTGAATGGCGCAGGACGCCGAGGCCAAATCCATTTGGGGCAGGGTGCGGCGACCAAAGACATGCTTGTCGCGCTGATCCATTAAGGCGACAACAATCAGCTCGGCGCAGTCTTTAATGCCTTCTACCTTTAAACGCATAAATTCGTCTTCGCGCTCGTTTAAGGCGTGGGCGGTTTTAATGCGTTCTTCTTGCACGGTGTCGTAAAGCGCATTACGCAGCTCGGGATCTTGAATTCGAATAAAGCGCCAAGGCTGCATTAGGCCGACGCTGGGCGCGAGGTGGGCGGCGCCGAGCAACTTCATTAAGGTGCCGTGGGGCACTTCGCCGCCGCAAAAATGACGCATGTCTCTGCGTTCGGCAATCACCCGATACACCGTGTCGATGTCGGCTTGCTTATAGGCGTTGTTATTGGCCTTTGGATTCATAAACCTGAGTTCCTGCTGCTCAGGGGAATGAAGTAGCGCTGGCCGTCGCTAACAATACTGCGCAATGGCTGGTTATAGAGTTTCTCTAGGGCGGGGGTGGTGAGCATAGTGTCAGCATCGCCCCAGCAGGCGTCGCCATTGGGGTAGAGTAGTAAAATTTTATCGCACCACTGGGCCGCTAAATTTAAATCGTGCAAGCACAGCACAATGCCGCAGTTAGCCGTCGCCTGCTCGGCTAATAACTCCATAATTTGCACTTGGTGTTTTAAGTCTAAATGGTTGCTGGGCTCGTCGGCCAGCCACAGTTTAGGAGTTTGGCTTAGCGCAGTGGCAATGGCCAAACGCTGGCGCTCGCCGCCAGATAAAGTGCTAATCAGGCGGTGCTCTAAATCGGCCAGTTCTAATTTTTGCAGGGCGGCGCGGGCGATGGCTAAATCCTCGGCGCTCTCTATATCCCAGGGCGAAATAAAGGGGTGGCGGCCAATCATGGCGGTTTCTAATACCGTGGCGGGAAAGCCCTCGCCATTGTTTTGAAAAACCACCGCCAATTGCTGGGCCACCTGTTTGCGGCGCAGTAGCTGAATATCTGTGCCCGCTAATTCCACCGTGCCGCTGCGGGGCTTGCGCAGTCCCGCTAGGGTGTGGAGCAAGGTGGTTTTGCCTGCGCCGTTGGGGCCGAGTACGCCCCAGGTTTCACCGGGCTTAATTTCGAAGGACAGTGGCGTGCCACTGCTGCGCTCGGGAATGTCGATGATGAGATTTTTGGCCGCAAGCATCAGCGGCTCCGATGCAGCAAGTATAAGAATGTGGGCACGCCGATCAGTGCGGTAATCACCCCCGCCGGTAATTGCTCGGGTGCGATCAAGGTGCGCGCCAAGGTGTCGGCCAAGGTCAGCAGCGCGCCGCCCGCTAAGGCGGCGGCGGGCAAGATCAGGCGCTGGTCGTTGCCCAAGACCAAGCGCAGCATATGGGGCACTATTAAACCGACAAAGCCGATGCTGCCAGCAGTGACCACGGCAAAGGCGGTGAGCAGGCTGGCGGCAATATAAATCGTCCACTCCAGTGCCCGTACCGAAACCCCTAGTGCCGCTGCCTGCATTTGGCCGCGTGCCAATACATTTAAGCTGCGCCCCAGCGGCAACATAATAATAGAAATTAAGCCGAGTACGATTAGCGCTGGCCACGGTGAGCGGGCGTAGGCGAGGTCGCCCATTAACCAATACAACATCCCTGGCAATTGGTCGCTGGGGCTGACCGCGAGCATAAAGGTGATGGCCGCGCCCCAGCCGGAGGCGATAACCACGCCAGTTAATAACAGGCGAGTCGGTGTCCAGCTGCCGGTGCCATGGGCCAAACCAAACACGGTGACCGCCGATACCATGGCGCCGATAAACGCCGAACCAGAAACGGCAGCGGCGCTCAGACCAAGCAACATAGAGGTGAGGGCGCCAACCGCCGCGCCGCCAGACAGGCCTAAAATATAGGGGTCGGCCAGTGGATTGCGCAGCAGCACTTGCATCAGAGCACCGGCCACGGCAAGTAAGCCGCCTGCGCCAAATGCGGATAGGGCGCGGGGCAGGCGCAGTTCAAATACCAAGGTGCGGTGCAACGGTTCGCCGCCACCACTGAGTACCTGCCACAATTCGGCATTGGAAATACTGACGCTGCCGGTGGTAATTGCAAGCGCGAGGGTAGCAAGCGTAAGCAGGGCCAAAATACCTAGCGGCAATAGGAAGCGTGGCAGTGCTCCGCGGCTGGATTTAACGGCGGCCACGGGCGGTCTCTAAATGTTGGCAGAGCAAGGTAGTGCCTTCGAGTAAGCGCGGGGTTGGCCGCTGAATAGTCGATGGCGGAATAAAAAATAAGTTGTTGCGACGCACGGCAGTAAGGCCGCTAAAGCGCAGCCACTCGTCCAGCCAGTCGCGATTTTCTTCGCCCATACCACCGGCGATGATGGCCTCGGGGTCGGCGGCCAGTACCGCTTCATTGTCGATGCGGGCGCTGAGATTAGGCAAATTGCCAAACACATTCACGCCGCCGCAAATGCGGGTGGCCTCGCTAATAATATGCTCATTATTAACGGTCATTAGAGGGTTGCTCCATATTTGCTGGAACACCGTAACGGGCGCCGACTGGCTGTAGCGATCTTCCAGTTCGGCAATACCCGCGCGGAATTTATCCGCCGCGAGTTTGGCCTGTGTCTCACTGCCCGCGAGTTTGCCAAGCCTTTCTAGGCTGGAGCTTACGTCGTCAAAATCATTGAGCTGGGTATAGTAGATTGTGAGGCCAAGTGACTTTAATTTTGCTAATTGCTCGGCGGGATTACCTTCAATCCACGCGATAAGTAAATCAGGTTTTTGCGCCAGAATCGCTTCTTGGTCAAAGCGATTATAGCTACCAACCCTAGGTAGTGCTTTTGCCGCCTCGGGATAGTCGCAATAGCTCACTGCGGCAATGACTTGATCACCGCCGCCAGCGGCGTAGATCAGCTCGGTCGCACCAGGTGATAAAGCAATGATGCGCTGGGCGGGTTTGCTCAGGCAAACGTCAGCGCCGCTATCATCCCTGACACATATATCCGCGACGGCCGCGCCGACGCAAAAAAACGTGATGAGTGCGAGGACGAAAATGGGCTTCAACACTACCACTCCACACCCTTGCGGGCTTTTATGCCGTTGTGAAAGGCGTGTTTGGTATCGTCGATCATCGACACGGTGTCGGCCAGCTGTTTGAGCGGTACGGGTGCGCCGCGGCCAGTCACTATGACGCTTTGTTCACGGGGGCGATTGCGCAGGGCTTCGTAAACTTCTTCGGCGTCGAGATAACCGTATTTTAAAACGTAGGTGATTTCGTCGAGCAATACCAGGTGAATGGTTTCATCTTGCAAGAGCAGCTTGGTTTTCTGCCAGGCTTGCTGGGCGGCTTCGCGGTCTTGTTCTTTGCTTTGGGTTTCCCACGTAAAGCCGGAACCCATCACAATAAACGGGACTTCTGGACAGCGCTGCTGAATAAAATTGCGCTCGCCACAGTCCCAGGTGCCTTTAATAAATTGTACTACGGCTGCTTTATAACCGTGGCCCAAGGCGCGAATCACGGTGCCAAAGCCCGAGCTGGATTTACCTTTGCCGGGGCCGCTGAGCACAATAAGTACCCCGCGCTCTTCGGTGGCCTGCGCGACTTTTTCGTCGATCATGGCCTTTTTGATTTGCATGCGTTTCTGGTGTTTTTCTTCGTCGCTAATCATAAATAATCCTGTTTGGACAAAGTAATACTTTTACAGGCTTTAACAGCTAGCTGTTAAAGCCTGCTTGCCCTGAGAGGCTATGTCTACAGGGCAATTATTCTGGGAAAGCAATTTCGCCGGGGTTTTGGTTGAGGCCTATGGTCTCGACTAAAGTCTTGGCACCGTCTATTAGCTCAATGCGAGGTTGCGCAGAATCAGAAATACCAATCCACAGATTACCTAACACGTCAGAGTTTAACACGCTGATATCAAGACTGGTGTAGGCGCTGACCGCATTGACTTCGCCAGTACTGGGATTAAAGTGGTAAAGATTATAATTTTGGTAGCTCTGGTAGCCGACGAAATAGCCATTGCTGGCATCGACAATGGCAAGATTATAAATAAAACCATAAGGGTGGTTGTCGGCATCGCCGTCGTCGACAATTAATTCGACGCTGTAATCGTCGGTATTAACTTTGCTGATACCACCCGTGTAGCCTGGCTGACGACCGCGAAATGAATAAAATGCGTCGCCAGTAGATTGCAGGAATAAACCGATATCACTGCGGTAAAAGAATTTACCTGGGTTGCGAGTGTTGAGCTTAATACCTTTGCGATTTTCTGGCGCATCGTTTAGGTCGGTATCTATTTCCTGGTCAGTATTAACATCAAATACTGCGATGTAGGCATCGACATTTGGCTCAGCCGGTGAGTAATTAACTAAGCGCTGCATCACAATAAAGAGTTTACCGTCGACGATTACTGCGGAGTTTGCTTCGCTCGCTCCGTTGGCGTCGCTGTCGGCGTAGGCGCTGAGGTCGAGTTCACCGGTTATGAACTCTGCTTCTGTTTGCGCACTTGGGTTAACAATCAGTACCTTGTTGTTTCCGTACTGCGTTATATACGCTTTTTGCTCACTGACAAAAGCCATTGCCGATGGATTGCCGGTGGGATCTTCAGGAGACTGTAATGTGGAGTACTCGTATATTGGTGTGGATGGCGAATTAAAGTTGTATTTCGCCACGGTGTCGATACCAAAGCGGCCGATATGGTAGAAATGCTCGCCAAAGCGCGCAATGCCGTAGTCTGATTGGTCTTTTGGTGCGGTACCGGAGCTCACGGTGTAATCGACATCAAGGGTGACTAATTGGATGTCGGCGCCGCTAAAGTCTGCGGCCTTGGTGCTAACGACTGCGGTATTGCTGCCCGCGACCGAGGCTGCGGGGCGCGATCCGCTGCCGCCGCATGCACTTAATGTGGTCGCTATCGCTGCGGCACCTAGGCAAAGCCTAAATTGTAAAAGTTTATTCATTTGAATTACTCCTATGTAAATTTGGGAAAAACTCGGTATTAGAGATCAATGCTTAGGGTCGCCATGAGTGATCGGCCCGGCGTGGGAAAGCGATTGAGGTCAAGAAAATTTTCGTCGCGTAAATTGAGCGCGCTTAAATCTACTGTGTAGCGTCGCCATTTATGGCTAATGCTCGCAGACAGTTCATTTTTGGTGTCAGCTTCTACGGAGTTGGCGGCGTTATAATAAAGTTCGTTGTGGTATTGGTAGCTCACACTGAGGCGCGTTTTCTCGTTGTAGAGCGTCGCAGCCACGCCATGACTCTGGTGGTAGATGCCCGGCAATTTTTGGCCGCGGGCACCGGCGATATCGGATTGGTTTTCGCTGTCGAGAAGGGTGCTATTGGCTGAAATATCGACACCGACCAATGGCGTCCAAGTGAGATCAAACTCAACACCGGTTAGTTGTGACTGGGCGATATTCTGTGGCTTGCCGACGCCACGGCTATCAAAAATAGTGACAATGCCGTCGTCGACTTGGCGAACATAGCTTGTGGCGCTGCCGCTGAGAGCGTCAATCTTCCACTCTATTCCGGCCTCTAGTGTTAAGGCTTGCTCGTGACGTAGCTCTGGACTTCCTTCATAGAGGCCACGTGCGCCGAATTTTTCGGAAAGACTGGGAATGCGCAGTAATTGGCCGATATTAGACTTAAATGTGAGTGCCGGACTTATCTGCCAGCGACTACCGATTTGCAGGCTAGGCTCTGAAATATCGGCACTGCTGTCGGTTTGCTGGTTTGTTACCGAAACCGCGTCGCTGATTAAATAGTGCCGGTAAGTCGTACTGAGTCGCCAAGCTGGAGTAATGTCCCAGCTGTCGCCTAGCGCGATAATGGTGCTGTCTCGTGTAGCGCTAAGACGTTTCTTTTGAGCTAATAAATCGTGTTGATCAATATCGTCTTGCCGGAATTCGATGCTGGCAAGCAGCTCGTGATAGTCAGTGCAATAATTGGCGACATTAAACAACCCGACGCCAGTCGAGTCAGATTCGATTTTGTCTTGGCCTAGGCCGATGGTGCTGTTGAGGTCTTGGTATAAATCGACTTCGCGGCTGGCGAACAGCCGATGGCCATAACTGATTGAGCCTTGGGTGTGGTCAAGCAGGGTTTGGATGCGCCAGCTGGTGTTGTCGAGCTGGGCGTTGTCGCGCTGTTGGTTTAGCGAGGTGGCCAATTCTTTTGTTGAGTCGGAGTATTGCAATAGCGCGCTTAAACGCTGGTTTTCCCACGAGCGGCCGGTTTTCAGAAAAACGCTATCTTGAGCGTAGCCGTCATTTTTTCGGGTTTTACTTGTTGTCCGAAATAAGTCCTTATCGACGGCATAATTATTTTCACTTCGAGTACTGCTGATACCGCCAATTAGTTGCCAATCGGCAATATTGCTCCAGCCACTCAGTTCGCTGTGAGTGGTGTGAAACGAGCCGTAGGCAAGCTGGAGGTGAGCGCCGGATTCTTCGGCCTTGAGATCTCTGGTCTTAAAATTAATTGCGCCTGCTAGATTCGCATTGCCGAGTTGGGCGGGGCTAAAGTCCGGGTAGGCCTCAATACGTTCAATTAAAATGGCGGGTATGGCATTGATATTAGCGGTGCCAGAATTGGGACTGTTGAGCAAAAGTCCGTCTAGGAAAATGTTGACTTGTTTGCCCGTTGAGCCGCGAACAGAAACGGAATTGTAGGCGCCGAGCCCACCGCTTTGCTTTATTTGTATGCCCGGTAATTGATCGAGCAGGATCGCGAAATCGGTAAACTTGTGCTCAAAGCTGCTGCGGTCGATGAGGCGCGCAAATCCGCTATAGCTCTCTAGATTGACGTCAGTAACGCTGTTGCGCTCAGCGGGTACATGATCGACCACGAGTATATGTTCAAGTGCTGTGTCGTCTGCACTCCAAGCAGTTGATATATGGAGTAAGCAGCAAGTGGAAATTGCCCATGGAATTAATTTCAAGGATGATCACCTAAGAGTGCACACATGAGCCTTCGGCCATCCCGCCGAGGGGTTTCATAACGATGCTGATCGCTATCGTCGAAGGCAGGTCTCCTGGCTATTACTTTTGGTGCTTTAAGCCTTCCCAGCAGATGCCAGTGGCGGGGGTAAAAGCACAGAGTAATTACAGTTGCGGGGGCAGCTGCGGAGTGGTTTGTGCCGGGTGCACAAATGTACCGCATTCCCTTTTAATCCCTATCGGGAGCCTTCAGGGGCGGCATGTTCGCACTTTTTGTAAAGTTGGTCAATTTTCGAGCGTTAGAGGGTTTGGTCGCGCGCAGTGGTTATTGCTTTGACCTGCGCCAGTAGCTCCTCGTTGGTAGGGAGTTGCATGCCGTGCTTAATGGCGAGCCGACACAGATAACCCGTAATCGCCTCAATCTCGGTTTCTTTGCCAGACTCAATATCTTGAAGCATGGAAGAACGGTTGTTGGCGGTAGCGCGGGCAACGTCAAGTACTTGCTCATGCAAGTTAGCGAGGTCTTGGTCGAGGTTCAGGATTTTGCTGAGCTGTAGAATCTCTTCTACCACGCTAGCGATTTGCGCAAGGGCTTCTGGCTTGTCGAGCAATTCGCCATTGCGGCAGCGATGAATAACCGTGAGGGGGTTGATCGCGCAATTAATAGCGAGCTTGCGCCAAAGCGCGGCGTCAATATTGTCACTTGGTGATACTGTCAGCGGTGCAAAACTCAGGGATTGAGCGATGGCGTCTGCCTTGTTGTCTGCGCTGCCAATTAAGGTTTGGCCGCGCCCGGCGTGAACGACCGCAAAGCGGCTGGGCCGGTAAGCGCCCTCGGTGGTGGAGGCTTGAAATAGTTGTGCTTTGGGGAATTGCTGCTGGACTTGTTCGGCGATACCAAGACCATTTTGTAATAGCACCAAGCTGGCGTCGGGCTGAATATGCTCTGCTATCGCTGCCAATGCCGTAAGGGTTTGCTGGGCTTTGGTGGTGATCAGCAGCTGTTGAATGGGGGCTGCGATTGTTGCTGGGCAGCGGGCGGGAATTTTGAGTAAGTCAGTTTGCCCGTTAGCCGTGAAGCGAATGCCGCCGTGCTCGCGATAAGCTGCTAAGCTGCTGTGGTCACGAAAGATGAGTTCAGTATTATGGCCGCTGCGCTGGGCATAGCAGGCCCATAAGCTGCCAATGGCGCCAGCGCCAAGAATCGACCATATTGGATTCGCGGTGTTGCTCACTGTGCTTTTCTGTACATTTGCTTGGTCCTACACATTCAGTCCGCAGTCTCGGGATGCTAAACTGCGCGGCGCAACATAACAAAGGAATTTAGGCTATGCCAGCATTTGATATTGTCTCAGAAGTGGATTTACACATCTTTACCAATGCCGTTGATCAGGCAGGACGGGTCATTGAAACCCGTTTTGATTTTAAAGGTGTGGATGCGCGTTTTGAGCGCGACGGATTGACGGTAACCATGTTCGCAGAGGCGGAATTTCAATTACAGCAAATGGAAGACCTGCTGCGTGCTGCGTTAGTAAAAGTGAAAATCGACCCCCTCGCTATGGAAATGGGTGATGTGAAGGGCGCGGGTAAGCAGGTAAAGCAGTTGGTTACCATGCAAAGCGGTCTGACCTCGGATGTGGCGCGCAAAATCGTTAAATTGATTAAAGACCGTAAACTCAAAGTGCAAAGCCAAATTCAAGATGAACAAGTGCGGGTAACGGGTAAAAAACGCGATGATCTGCAAGAAGTGATGGCGATATTGCGCGCCGAAGAGCTGGATCAACCCCTGCAGTTCACTAATTTCCGAGGTTGATCGCGGTTTTCGTGCGTCAGCGCAAGGGCTGAATTTTCCGCTCTTGCATTCGCTGTCCAGCAAGCCAGAATGAACGCACTTTATACTCGGAACCGGCCATGACTGAACAGTCCCCACCGCCCATGCCAAGCCCAGCCCCCCTGACTTGGCAGCAGGCGATTTTTAATCGCCATATGTTTATCTGTGTATTAACCGGTTTTGCCTCTGGTTTGCCCCTGTATTTCTTGATTCAACTGGTCCCGGCTTGGTTGCGCAGCGAGGGTGTGGGCCTGACCGAGATTGGCTTGTTTGCGTTGATTGGCTTTCCCTATAACTGGAAGTTTGTTTGGGCGCCGTTGATGGACCGCTATGTACCGCCATTTTTTGGGCGGCGGCGGGGGTGGATGTTAATCAGTCAGCTAGGCTTGATTGTGTCGATGGCGGTGTTGGGCTTTATCGACCCTAAGTTTTCGGTGGGGCTTGTCGCCTACGGCGCGGCGGCGGTGGCCTTTTGCAGTGCCAGCCAAGATGTGGTGCTTGATGCGTATCGGCGGGAATTATTACGCGATGATGAGTTAGGGCTGGGCAATGCGATTCACGTGCAAGCCTATCGCTTGGCGGGCTTGGTGCCGGGCTCTATCGGTGTGATTCTGGGTGACTATTTACCGTGGAGCACGGTGTTTATGGTCATGGCTGCGTTCATGCTGATCGGTGTGGCGATGACCCTGTGGATTGAGGAAGCGGCGGACGCCAGTATTGCGCCGCTGAGTTTGCGGGCGGCGATTGTTGAGCCATTCAAAGAGTTTGTTAATCGTAAAGGTTGGGCTAGCGCGCTCTACTTGCTGCTGTTTTTGTTTCTTTATAAGCTCGGCGACAATATGGCCACCGCGCTGTCGTCGCCGTTTTACCTCGACCTTGGTTTTACCCTTACTGAAATTGGCACCATTGCCAAAACCGCTTCGCTGACCGCCGCGATTATTGGTGGTCTGGCTGGTGGCATTATTATGATTCGTCTCGGTATCAATCGTGCGCTCTGGGTGTTTGGGGTGGTGCAGGTATTGAGTATTCTCGGCTTTGCCGCACTGGCAGAAATCGGTCACGACCGCTTTGCCCTCGCGGTGGTCATTGTTTTTGAGTATCTCGGCGTTGGCCTCGGAACCGCTGCGTTTACGGCGTTCATTGCCCGTGCTACCACGCCTGCTTACGCCGCCACGCAGTTCGCCCTATTTACGGCCTTAGCGGCGGTGCCTCGCACCTTTGCTAATGCCACCACGGGTATTATTGTCGAGTCGGTGGGCTGGACGAATTTTTATCTGCTGTGTACGGTTATTGCGGTGCCGGGGATGTTGATGTTGTTTAAAGTCGCGCCGTGGCGGGAACCTGCGGCGGGAGACGCTTGACGGGAGACGGTGAACGCAAAGGCAAAATCAGTGCGCTGTTTGAGTTTTAAGCGTCTTACGTCTCCCGTCCAGCATAATGCGTCAAGGCCACCGCCGCTGGCGCCAATATATCTTCCCGGATACATCTGCGCTGCCTTTTTGAATTAAGGCGTTCAACTGTCGTTGATAGCCGTCGCTACCAATAGGAAAGCTAATTTTGCCTTGGGCGTTGATGACTCTGAACCAGGGGAGTTTGGTGTCGCTTGGGGTTTGGCTGAGAAGTTTGCCAACCCGCCGGGCTTGGCCCGGCAGGCCGGCGAGTCTGGCTATGTCGCCGTAGCTGCATAGCCGTCCTTCAGGTATGCCCTGAATGACGGCGTAAAACTGCTGGGCGGCCTCGCTCATTCCGCTTCGAGGTTGCGGGTGCGTTCCCAGTAATCTTCGTAGAAAAAGTCGACCTCACCGGTTTCCAGTGAGTACTCAGCACCAACCACCATCAATTTTCCTTCGCTGATGAGCTTTTCGAGGGTCGGGGAGCCACTGCTGAGGTGTTCTACCGAGGTGCGAACATTGGCACGAACAGATTGCTCGATCAGGGCTTTATGGTCATGTCGCAGCTCGGTCGTCATTAGGGTTTCTACTGCAGGGCGAATGCGTTTAACAATGGAGTGCAGATTCTGCGAGGGGATTTTGCTATTGCCGGTGAGGACGTCCACGGTGGCTGAAATCGCGCCGCAATTGGAGTGACCCAGCACCACAACAAGCGGTGTGCCAAAATTGAGTGCGGCAAATTCAACGCTGCCAATGCCCGATGGCGCAACCACATTGCCAGCGACCCGAATAACAAAAAGGTCTCCAAGACCTTGGTCAAAGACTAATTCCGCTGGCACCCGGGCGTCAGAACAGCCCAATACAATAGCGAAGGGCGCTTGAATCTCAACGAGTTCCGGCCGCTTATTGTGGATGACAGTGGCAGTGTCGCTGTTTAATTTGTCTACAAAGCGGGCATTTCCGGATTTTAGTCGTTCCAGTGCTTCTTGAGCGTTAATCATTGTCATGTTTCCGTTTTCAGTGGGGATTACAGCCAGTCGCTGATCAGTACACCGATACCGATACTTTCGATGGCGTTATTGTATTCAATCAGGCTCTCTCCGTAGCCATTAAAATACTTTACGTAGGCCTTAACTCGGGAATTAATTGGGAAGCTCCAGCCGAGCTCCATTGCGCCTTTGTTCTCGCTACGTAAGTTATTGCGCAGCATGAGGCTCAAGGTGCGATTATGCCAATTATAAATCCCCATCCATTCGAAATGGCCTAGGTATTTTTCAATATCTGGGTTGTTGTCGTCCTCCCTATCTTCTTTCAGGCGATACCAAGGTTTGAAGGACATCGCAAAGCGATCTCGTTCAAAAATGAAATTAAGCATCAGTCGGTTCCAGCTGCGTGATATCGGTTCACTGCGACCGTTCGATTGATGATTAAATATCAGTTGGTTGCCAACATTGCGAAAGCCGAGCCACTCCCAGTCATTGGTGAAGGTGAGCATGGCCTCTGGCTCGTGGTTCGTTTCACGAAATGGGGCCGACGACACGCTGTTGTAGGCTTGCCAGAACGAACGGTTGGTGTAACCCATGCTGAGATAACCATTGTTCTCAAAAATCGACTCCCAAACCATGACTTTTATGCTGAGCTGGAATTCTAATTCAGTATTGTCTTGCTGAATATCGGCGCCCGGCACCAGGCTATTATAATCAAAGATGTCGTCTCGGTAAGAGATTGGCAGTATGTAATTGCTTCTATGGGGGGTTAAAACAAAGGGGTTGTCGTGAGTAAAGCGCTCTAATTCAAAGCGTTGCTGCACTACCCCGCTATTGCTGTGAGTTGGCTCAGTAATAGTCTGTTCGGGCTGGCTTTCAGTAGCTTGGGTGTCGGTGGTGCTCCACAGTGGAGATTGACAGAGCGCCCGGAGTTCGGCGACGGTGGTCGATTCTGACGCTGACTGGGCCGCCAGAGCGAGGCAGTCGGAGCTTGCCGCCGCAAGTGGCGCTGCTAAGGCGCCGCAGACGCCCAGAATAAGCAGTTTACTGTGCTGATAGTGTTTCATTTATGATCCGTATTGCGGCGTGGCAAACTAGAATTGTAAACCAATGCTGGGGCATTTGGCTGGTGATTTTTCAATTGCGCTGTGCGCCCTTGAATTCGTGGCTATTCCCCCCATTTATTGAGAAACCCTATTTATTAAAGTGAGCTTTTGATGCGCTTTTTGTTTGTCTTGTTCGTGGTTTTGCCGGTATTAGAAATGTGGCTGTTAATTGAGGTTGGCGGCCTGATCGGCAGTTTGCCGACGATTGGTATGGTGGTGTTTACTGCCGTGGTGGGCGCCGCCCTGCTAAAACAGCAGGGGATAGAAACACTGACTCGCGCCCAGCAGCGTCTAAGTAGCGGCCAAGTACCCGCTACCGAAATCTTGGAAGGCCTGCTATTAGCGGTGGGCGGCGCGCTGTTGCTTACCCCCGGCTTTATCACCGATACCCTGGGGTTTGTGTGCCTAATTGGGCCGTTGCGGCAATGGCTTGTTGGCCAGTTATTGAAGCGCGGAGTGATGCAGGTAAACAATTTTCAAACAACTGGATTTCAGTCCGGAAGCGCCCGCTTTACCGGCACCGATAATGCCGACGCCCCAGTGAACCCGACTGCTCGACGAGATACCGTGATAATTGAAGGCGATTACAAAAAAGAAGAATAATTTTCTTGTCGGGCTCTTGAAAAGCATTTGCGCAGCCCCATTTACAGGACAGCCCACGGTAACTTGGCGGTAATAAGCCTGGTTTTCCCTGTTGGGATGCGTGCTGTTTCCCAATCCGTAACGAAAGGGGGTTCAGGTCAAAAGGCAATGCTGCTTTTGGGCTGACACCGGTTTAGCCGGTCAATAAATTCTAAATCATTGATTTAATGGAGATTGATAAAAATGAAAATTCGTCCGTTATACGATCGCGTTGTAGTTCGTCGTAAGGAAGAAGAGAAGACTAGTGCGGGCGGTATTGTTCTGCCAGGTTCTGCTAAAGAAAAGCCAAACCAAGGTGAAGTTATCGCCGTTGGTGAAGGCAAATTGTTAGAAAGCGGCGAATTGCGTCCGGTTGGCGTTAAAGCTGGTGATGTCGTTATTTTTGGTCAGTACTCCGGTAGCACCGTAAAAGTCGACGGCGAAGAGCTGATCGTTCTGAATGAATCAGAAATCTTTGGTGTAGTAGAAGCTTAAGTCCGGCAAAAGATTTCTTTTGAATCAACGAATTAGTTAATAGAAGGATTATAAGATCATGGCAAAAGACGTAGTATTTGGAAACGAAGCGCGCCAGCGCATGGTGGCTGGTGTCAATATCCTAGCTAACGCAGTTAAAGTTACTCTTGGCCCTAAAGGCCGCAACGTGGTACTTGAGAAGTCTTACGGTGCGCCAACCATCACTAAAGATGGTGTGTCTGTAGCCAAAGAAATCGAGTTAGAAGATCGCCTAGAGAACATGGGCGCGCAAATGGTTAAAGAAGTGGCGTCACGCGCTTCTGACGATGCCGGTGACGGTACTACCACCGCTACTGTATTGGCTCAGGCAATCGTAAACGAAGGCCTGAAATCAGTTGCAGCGGGCATGAACCCGATGGACATTAAGCGCGGTATCGACAAAGCTATTGCCGCTGCGGTTGAAGAAGTTAAGAAGCTGTCTAGCCCCTGCGCAGACACTAAAGCGATTGCTCAAGTTGGTACTATCTCTGCAAACAGCGATTCAAACATCGGCGACATCATTGCTGAAGCAATGGACAAAGTCGGTAAAGAAGGCGTTATCACCGTTGAAGAAGGCCAAGGCCTGCACAACGAACTAGACGTTGTTGAAGGTATGCAGTTTGACCGTGGTTACCTGTCTCCTTACTTCGTTAACAACACTGAGAACATGAGTGTTGAGCACGACAGTCCCTATATTCTGTTGGCTGACAAGAAAATCTCCAATATCCGTGAAATGCTGCCTTTGCTTGAGCAAGTCGCTAAGTCTAGCCGTCCGTTGATTATTGTTGCTGAAGACGTTGAAGGCGAAGCACTGGCTACGCTGGTCGTTAACACCATGCGCGGTATTGTTAAAGTTGCCGCTTGTAAGGCACCTGGCTTTGGCGATCGTCGCAAAGCAATGTTGCAAGACCTTGCGATTCTGACTGGCGGTACTGTGATTTCAGAAGAAGTTGGTCTGGATCTTGAACAAGCCACATTGGAGCACCTTGGTACTGCTAAGCGCGTAACCATGGACAAAGAGAACACCGTGATCGTTGACGGCGCTGGCGATGCTGCTGCTATTCAATCTCGCGTTGCTGAGATCCGCACGCAAATCGAAAACACCAGTTCAGATTACGACCGTGAGAAACTGCAAGAGCGCGTAGCGAAATTGGCTGGCGGTGTAGCGGTTATCAAGGTTGGCGCTGCCACTGAAATGGAAATGAAAGAGAAAAAAGCCCGCGTTGAAGATGCGCTGCATGCAACTCGCGCTGCGGTAGAAGAAGGCGTGGTTCCTGGTGGTGGTGTTGCGCTGGTTCGTGCAATTACTAATATTGGCACTATCGAAGGTGACAACGAAGACCAGACTGCTGGTATCAATGCTGCGCTGCGCGCACTGGAAGCACCTCTGCGTCAAATCGTGACCAACGCGGGTGATGAAGCGTCAGTGGTACTGGATAAAGTTCGCAATGGCACCGGTAACTTCGGTTACAACGCCGGTACTGGCGAATACGGCGATATGATGGAAATGGGTATTCTCGACCCTGCCAAAGTAACCCGTACTGCACTGCAGGCTGCTGGTTCGGTCGCTGGTCTGATCATCACTACCGAGTGCATGATTGCCGACGCACCAAAAGCTGAGTCTGGCGCTGGCGGCATGCCAGACATGGGCGGCATGGGTGGAATGGGCGGTATGGGTGGAATGGGCGGCATGATGTAAACGTCCTGACCTAATCCCATTAAGTCTCAAGAAAGCTCGCAAGCCTAGTGTTTGTGGGCTTTTTTATTGCCTGTTAGTCTCAGTTAGTCACATAATGTCGCTCTAAATCGCATGGTATTTAGGGGTTAATGAGGGGTATCGTCTGAACTCCCTTATTCAAAATAAGGGGTAATCAGTCTTGAGTACCCCTCATAATACCCCTGTGCCGTGCTCATGTTGAGGTGAGTTATGCCATTAACAGCAATGGAAGTGAAGCGTCTTGTTTGCCCTGAAGGTCAGGCGCAAATTAAGAAAAGTGACGGTAATGGATTGTATTTATTAGTAAAAATAAATGGATCTAAACTCTGGCGTCTGCGTTATCGGTTCAATAATAAGTACCAAGAACTTGCTCTAGGGCAGTACCCTACGATACCCCTACTTGAAGCTCGAAGCATGGCGTCCCATGCTCGTGCTCAATTGGTGCAGGGTATAAACCCTACTGATGAGCGGCGTGCTAAAAAGCGAGTATCCAAAGAAGGGGATCGCATATTTGAAACAGTCGCTTTGGCGTGGTGGTGTCAGCAAGAGGCCTCTTGGTCGAAAGATCATGCTAAAAAGGTAAAACGCTGGATTACGGTTGATATGAAACCGCTTGCTAGGTTGTCGGTGGAAGTTATTGATCAAGGCCATATTACAGAGCTTATGTTGTCGATTGAAGCTGCTGGTATGCGCCGTGCGGCGCCTACCATCTTATCGGTAATTAATCGTATTTTTGGTTTTGCGCTGGCTCATAGGTATACGCGCAGTAATCCTGCTCAGGGATTACCTCTTGGCGATATCCTAAAGCCAATGCCAAAAGTTGAGCACCGAGCTGCCATAACCAAGCCGCTTGTCTTGGGGCAGCTTATTCGTGATATCGATGCGGCTGATTCAGGTAGCTATTGTACTCTTGAGGCGCTGAAGTTAATCCCGCGATTGTTTCTGCGGCCTAAGGAGATTCGGTGCCTGAAATGGGAGTACGTTGATTTTGAGCAAAAGCTCGTAACTATTCCTCCTGAAGATATGAAGCGTGGACGGGAGCATCTCGTTCCGCTGGCTGATCAAGTGGTTGAGCAGCTGCGGATTGTACAGAAAGTAACCAGCTATTCGCCGTATGTATTTCCCAGTCAGCGCAATAGCGATAATCCAATCAGCAAGAATGTAATGACCAATAAGCTCAGGGATTTGGGATACGGTGCCGATGTGATGTCGGCACATGGTTTCAGGAGTACAGCGTCAACAATCTTGCATGAACAGGGTTGGCATCATGATGTAATAGAAACTCAGTTGGCTCACCTAACGGGAACGGCTACTTCAAGAGCCTATAATCGTTCTATATATTTAGCGGAGCGGACTAAAATGATGCAGGCATGGGCGGATTATCTGGATGGGCTAAGAGAGCAGAGTAATGGCTAAAGCTGCTGCAGTAAGAAATAAGAGTGAGCTGAAATGTACAGTAGATGAATTTGCTGAGTTCTATCTAACAGCTCATCCCCTCTATGTTGAGTTTGAGCCATTGAAGTTTGTGCGTTTTTTCCCAGACAAGGATATGACGCAGACCCTATTGGGGGTTGATATTAGCCAGCCCTTGGGAATCAACGGCAGTGAGTGCGCTTATCCTGTTGGTCGCTCTGAATGGATTCAGTTGTTAGTCAAGCTTAGGGCGCTGCCTGCTTATCAAGAGATGACAGGCAGTGAATTTCTTGTGGATGCAATACAGGCTTATTTGAAATCCAAAGGTATAGAAAAAAGCAGCGACTACTATGAGCTTTACTTTGTGCGAATGCTTAGTGTCATAGCGTTTCTCTATGCCTACTACTTGGATGAGGCTGAAAGGCCGATATCGGAATTAATTCTAAAAGATAAAGAAAGAAGGAAAGCCGTGCATGCTGCTCAGGTATTAAGAAGCGCCTTAACTACAATGCCGATGGCAAATTATGAGGAGGCAGGGCAGTTAAAGCTGTTGCTGAAACGCTTCGCTCGTTACAGCGCTAAGGAAAGTATGCATAGATTGCCTGTCCCATTTAAAGACAAGGACACACGAAATTGTGATCACGCCTTGCGATTGATGGTAATTCGCCTAGTGATCTTGTTTAAAATCGTCAATAAGGATACGAATAGGGCTTTGATTATGGCTATTGCCAAGCTTGCGGCACCTAGCGTAGGTCCGAGTTCCATAAAACGCCACATTGATGACGGCAAGAACTATTTAATTTCCGTTGATGCGCTCGGTGATTATTATCTGGATGACCTTGATGAGGAGACCTTGTTGGCCGATATTAATGGCACTCCAGGCTTTTATGGCGTGCTGGAACTTCGGCAGCGCAAGAAGGCTATGGTGTCTTTGAGAATAAAAGCGCGAAAATCTCGCTAAAAGAATCCCCCCGCTTTGGTTCTATAAATGGCTCTCTAATGGCCGTTTATAGATCTATTAACTATTCCTCCTCAGTTTTCCTCGCTTTATAGAGACGTTCTTGATTTTCTCCGGTGTATCAATTTCTTAAGAGCCCATATATTTCGAATTAACGAGTTTGAAGCAAGTTGCAGCAGATTCGGATATGCGCTGGCCAGTGCTAATTATCGAAAAATGCCTGCCCGATGGCCGGGCTTATTTAAATATGGAGTTCTATAGTGAACATAAATGTAAAAGACCCTGTTGATCTGCAAAAAAATGGTACCCCGAAGTTAGATCGTATTCTTCGGAAAAAAGAAGTTAAAGAAATTACTGGGTGCAGTTCAGCGACGTTGTATCGCTGGGCAAGGGATCCAGACAACCCGTTTCCCAATTTGATCACAATTGGGCCTCGCACTTCCGGTTGGTCTGAAAAGTCTATCGCTGAATGGTTGGAAAAAGTATCTGTTCAAGGAGGTTCCCTATAATGGCTACGCAAAATTATGTCGACGTATGCGCTCTTCCTCCGGCTAAATATTATGGTAGTCACAAAATCGCGCTGCTCTCACCGTATATTTCTGGTGAAAAAGAACTTGCTGAGATTAGTGAGGAATCGGGAGTTTCTGAACCAAAGCTTTTGAGCTGGCTTCAGAAAGATTATGGCGTTTTTCACAACGCAATTGCTGCACGTGATCGTGCTTTGGAAGCTGCCCATGATTGCATTGATGCTCTTGAAGCAGAGGCGGCAAGCCGACCATTCCCAGCTAGCATCATTTTTGACAATGCCGTGCATTATCAATATGCGGCTACTGGTGAGATGAGTGTCAATGCAGTTGTGGAATTAACCGGGCAAGAATTGGGGGTGGTGCGTTCGCACCTCAATATCCTCTACGGCAGTGTTTTCGAAAAGTATCGAGATTTGAAGGCCAAGCAGGGGATCCAGGGAGGTAGATCGTCATGAGTAGCCCTATCTGTGATTCTGATTTTCCCCCGAATCAAACACCTGATATGGCAGTTGATTCCGATATTGAAGACGTCAAGGCGGCGAAAGCCGTCTTGACCAAGGGTAAGAAACTTGCGCGTGCACTCAATAAGCGCGCAATGAAAGCGGAACAAGAAAACTCTACCGTAAATGAAATGGAGATTTTGCTCGCGGAAAAGCCGGAGTTTTTGAAGTCTTTCCTCGTTCAGTTGCTTCACAATGCGAGAGAGGAGGGTAAGACAACTCCCAAGTATTTTGATGAAGCTGGGTCATACCTGTGCTTTAAGCCCAACTATATTCCTTCGCTCGACGACGAAAAGACAGTCGATGATGATCCTTTTTCGACAGTTCGTACTGAAGTTCGTGAAAAATTTGAGTCTGTACTTGGGAAGAAATTGCCGCACCCACCGGTAGGCTATTCCTATGTAGACAATGTGTTGTATGTGAATGGAACTAATGAGCCAGAGGCGGTCTGTAGCCTGCTATTCATGGTCGCACTTGGGTTCAATAGTGAGCTGAAAACTTGGGCGGTGCGAATTGTCTTTCTGGATCACTTCGATGAAATTGTAGTTCTTGATCTGCCTGCGCTGATGTTACAGAAACACGCGGAGTTGGTTCGTTTGTTACTAGATAAAGGCCTCCGCCTTTTTATCAAAGGCGGTAAGGAACTGGGAGAGTATTTGACTTCCCTCAATCCCCATAAGCGAATGGAGGTATTCCAACGTCAGGGCTTGGTTCAGGATTCCGAAGGGTATTATTATTTCATTTGTGGTGAGGAAGTTCTCGACGATGAAGACGGCAAAATTATGTATTTGCCGTCTAATCGCTTGGGTTTGCACATACCCAAAGCCAGTAGTGGAACGCTTGACGAGTGGAAGGAATATGTTGCCGCGCCATGTATCCGCAGTCCGTTGCTGGTTTTTATTCTGAGCTTGATGTTTGTTCCGGTAATTGCCAAGGCGTTACGACGTTCCAGTTTTGCAGTTGCCTTCTACGGCAACTCTAGCTGGGGCAAGACAACAGGTATTCAAGTGGGGGCTTCCACAGTTGGCCCCGGTGGTGATCCATCCAAAAATCAGCCGAGCTGCATCAATAGCTGTTTGCATACCCATAACCATATGACGATATTGGCGCAGGCATGTGACTCTCAGCCCATGCTATTAGATGAGCTGGGGACAATGGATCGCAAGGCGGTTGGTCGCCTTGTCTATACATTGACGTCTGGTCAGGAAAAGGGACGGGCGACGTCCACTGGTGGTAGTCAGGGCATCCCCACTTGGTTCACGATACCTGTCCTTACATCGGAAACGCCATTTTTGGCATTTGTGAAGGAGAGTGAAGGCAGCGTTCGGAATGGGCAAATGGCTAGAGTATTGGATATTCCTGTAGAGAAGGATGCGATGATGGTGCCTGCTGACAATAAGATGTCGCAGGCAGAAATGTCCGATTACCTTAAACTGATGAGTCAAACGTACTACGGTACTGCCTTTAAGGAGTTCGCACTCAACTTCGTGCGCTGGGCTTCACCGCGAAATGGGTGGCTGCATGATGTGAACCAGGCACACAGTGAAGTTGTTCAGCACTATCGCGCTCAGGTAGATAAAGAACACGAAAAGCGCGCAGCTGAGCATTTTGCTACGGTACATTACGCTGGGAAACTCGCTGTTAACTTTGGTGTGCTCCCATTCGGGGAAGATACTATCGCCGAATCCGTTCAGTTTGCCTTTAATGCATGGAAAGATGCACTTGGTGGTAAGGATGAACTTGACCATGAGGTCGACAGGCTCAGACAGTTCATTAGCCAGAATCAAGGCAATTTCGGAAACCCGGCAGCTCCCCGTCGTCCGAATACGAACACGGGCTTCAAGTTTACTGAGAATGGTGCTGAGTACTTCGCTATCGAGCGGTGCAAGTTTGAAGAGATTGTAACGACAGCCTTGTCTCACCAACGCTTACTGCAGCGCTTGGATGAACAGGGGCTACTCTATAAGCCTGAAGTTGGCAGACTGTACGGCAGGCGCATGGTTGCAGGTATGGGTAAGTTAAAGCTGTACTTCATTAACCAAGCCATCTTGTCCGATTAGGTGGGGGCGCTAAAATTTTTGCACTCGTCATATCTGCCGGTCTTTGAGAAGACAACTGAAAAAGGCTCTGCGCTTTTACGTAGAGCCTTTTTTGTTTGGTGGTGTTATTGCCTAGAAATGACGCATTGATAAAACACGGTGTTCATTGAACAGCACCATATTGAGTTTTGCATACCGATAATCTTCTTGTGCCACCTTAGAGGGTGTTAAACCACTTAGGTAGCCAATTCCTTGGTAGCTCCCAGCATCACTACAGTTTTTTAATAAAACGTCCATGCCGTAAATATTTTGATTGCTATCAGGCACGAAATAGCTGCCAGATATTACACAGCCAGCCGACGAGTTGCCGGTTATGCCATTCATGTCATCGAATTGGATTTCCAGCAAGGTATCATCAAAATAGAGGTAGTGGGTGCCACCTTGTGATATGTAGTCTTCCGATGCACCGCTAGTCGATGGCCGTATTGCGTATTCGTCAAATTCTAGAACGAAATCGAGACGGTTCTCTACATCAAGCTTGTCACCAATAGAGATATAGCCAGTTACGGGGGCGTCTGAGCCTTGATTGGAAGTGCCATCAGAAAAATCGAGGAAAGCGGTGCCGATATTAATGAACTCTGACCGGTCTGAACTTTGACCATGATTGGACGGTTCATCAACCACATCGTCACTTTCAATGGTGTCGTACAGATACATATCGCCATTTAAGCGCTTTGTTCCGCTGTCTTTCATGTGGGCGATAAATTGCAGGTAGTTATTGTGCTGCTCACCTGTTCTTGTGTCGCGAGCATCAGACCAAAGCCAAAGGAATCCTTGAGGCGTTAATACCCCATGAATTGCTATTCGAACATCGGTTTTATCATCTTGGCTGTACATGACTCCACCTTGGCCGCCGATAAAATAATATGGCTCAGTAATATCTGAATCTATAGGGGGCCCAGTAAACGGTATTTCGCAAATCTGGCAGTCTTCTGGTGGCTCCTCGCTGCTACTACCAGCGCCGTTCCCACCGTTATTAGCAGCGCCTGGGTCACTGTTATCGCTCCCACCACTTCCACCACCACAGGCAGCAAACAGCACAGTTAAGCAAAGTACAGCAAACAGCATGATCCGTTTAATCATCTCATAATCCTTTAAGGGTAAGTTATATCGTAATTCCGGAGGGTATTATATATCACACCCTAAAAAGGTAAGATATATCTTGTGTCAAACGGTTCGATATATCGTAACTATGAGCCCACTTTTTTATGTGGGGCTTGGTCGTGTCAGATTACAAGCGGGAAGTTCTATGCCTAATTGGGCAGAATGTAAGGAGTCACCGGCAGGCGGAGAAAATGACGCAGGAAGCGCTTGCTGAGGCTGCAAATCTGTCTGAGAAGCATTTGTCAGCCGTTGAAAATGGCAGGTTGGAAAATATATCTATCGGTTATTTGATTGATATTGCAGAAGCCTTAAGCATTGATTATAAGAAATTACTCGAAGAGAAATCGTAAGTTCTTGCGAATACGGGAGGGGCGGCTGAATCATCCCGTTATCCCGTTATCCCGTTATCCCGTTATCCCGTTATCCCGTTATCCCGTTATCCCGTTATCCCGTTATCCCGTTATCCCGTTATCCCGTTATCCTGTTATCTCGTTATGTTTTTACAATTCATACCTCTACCCCTAGTGTTGGATAGCTGCAACAGGTCTGGAAACAGCGCAAATTTGCGAAGCCAGCTAGATTCTTATGTCTAAGAACATCGGGATTGCGGGATACGCAAGCGATACACGTTGCCTTGAGTTAGACGCACTTGTACTATTTCGACAGTGCAGCCGATCCCTAAAATAGCGGAGCGAACCCGTGAGTGATCAAATAATGACCATCAAAGAGGTGGCTAGCTATCTAAAGGTCAATGAAAGGACTGTTTATCGGATGGCCAGTGCCGGAAAAATCCCTGCTTTTAAGGTTGGCGGGGCTTGGCGTATTAAGGTCAGCGAGCTAGAAACCTGGATCACAGAACAATCGAATCATAACAATGGATGTTAAACATGCTGCAAATGGGCGAGTTAAAGAGCGCAATAGCCAAGGCGGCATCGAATCGTTCTCGGCTAATTGTGATGCGCAATGCGGCTCTAGACGGCTTAGACTTCCCTAATATTAATCTGAACCAGCAGTTATCTGATCAGTTATTGAATATACCTAGAAAAGATCGCGCCCGGTCTATTTCGCCCTTGTTAAATTCGCTGATTCTTCAGGCGGATGGCGATGAAGTGGTTCTTAATGGTTTGGATATTCTATTTGACCGCTCTTTGGCCATTGACCCAATTAGGCTATTGATGGCGTGTTCTAAAACGAAAACACTGCTAGTTATTTGGCCCGGAGATAGAACCAGCACAGGTTTGAGCTACGCAGTGCCTAGCCATCCAGAATACCGAACCTATAAAGCATCTGATTTAAGTGATGCAATTTATCTAGATGCTGATGTACAGCGGCACTAAGGACAGATTATGAAATACGGTGACTTAATACAGTTTGAACCACTGGAAACGGTACTCCAGCTGCGAGCTGCTAATAATCAGCAAGCAGCTGCCAATATGGTGAAGACCTATGTGATCTCTGATGAAATGGCCGAACGGCTAGTTGATCTGGTTTTCCCCCAGCTGCAATTTGAACAGCCGTTAGACAATAAGGGCGTTTTGATTGTTGGTAACTACGGTACGGGTAAATCGCATTTAATGTCGGTGGTATCCAGTATCGCCGAGCATGAAGAACTGCTGAGCCACATAAACCACCCCGCTGTGCTTGAATCCGGCAAGGCTATTGCAGGTAAGTTTAAGGTTATACGTACTGAGATTAGTGCTGCCTCAGAAATGTCGCTGAGGGATATTGTTACCACGTTGCTAACAGAAGAGTTGGCTAATATGGGCGTGAGCTATGTGTTCCCGCCAGCCGATAAAGTGAGTAATCACAAGGCCTGTTTCGAAGATCTAATGGCTGCGTTTAGCGCTGTTTATCCAGATCACGGCTTGCTGTTTGTAGTCGATGAGTTACTGGATTACCTCGATTCTCGCAATGACCAGCAAGTGGTTCAGGACCTTGGCTTTATGCGTGAGATCGGTGAATCCTGCGCTGCGCTGCGGTTTCGCTACATTGCCGGTATTCAGGAAGCCATTTTCGATAGTCATCGTTTCCAATTTGTATCTGATCGTCTGCGCCGAGTAAAAGACCGGTTTGAACAGGTTTTCATTGCCCGTAACGATATAAAGTTCGTAGTCTCGGAGCGCTTGCTGAAGAAAACGGCAGATCAACAAGCAAACATACGTGATTACCTCACCCCATTTGCCAAGTTCTACGGCAATATGAATGAGCGAATGGACGAGTTTGTGAACTTGTTCCCGGTCCATCCAGACTATATAGATACTTTTGAGCAGGTCAGTGCGGTTGAGAAGCGGCAGATTCTAAAAAGTCTGTCTCGCAGCATGAAAAAATTGATGGAAACAAATGTGCCCACGTCTCACCCCGGTCTGGTGGCATACGATAGTTATTGGCAGGAACTCAGCAGCGATGCGGGTTATCGTAGTAATCGAGACATTCGCGAAGTAATCAATGTTAGTAGTGTATTGCACGAACGTGTCAGTCGTAGCTTTACCCGTCCAGCCTATCAGGACATGGCGCTACGTATTATTGATGCGTTATCACTTCACCGCTTAACGGTGAATGATATACATGCTCCGGTGGGGGCCACCGCCAAAGAGTTACGAGATGCCCTTTGCCTTTATCAGCCCGGTATCGAAGATCTCGGTGGTGATCCAGCAGATGATCTACTGTCGCAAGTCGAAACCGTCCTACGCGAGATTCACAAGACCGTCAGCGGTCAGTTCATCTCAGCAAATCAGGATAACCACCAGTTTTATATTGACCTGAAAAAAACTGACGACTTTGACGCAATAATTCAACAGCGAGCCGAAACACTCAGTCCAGAGGCATTGAATAGAGCCTACCACAAGGCGCTCTACAATATTCTTGAGTGCTCCGATCTGCCAGATACGTCATATCGAAATTTATGGGGCGATGAAATCATCTGGTCTGAACGCAATTCAGGTCGTATGGGGTGGCTGTTCTTTGGTACACCAAATGAACGCAGTACCGCGTACCCGCCACGGGATTTTTACCTCTATTTTATCCAGCCTTTTGAAGCACCCAGAATCAAGGATGAAAAACGAACTGACGAACTACAGTTCGTCTTAGCTAATTTTGACGACCAGTTTAAATCGGCATTAGAGAACTATGCTGCTGCTATTGATCTTTCCGGTACGTCCTCCGGTCATGCCAAAGCAACTTATGAAGCGAAAGCGAACAACTTTCAGCGTGATATGAATAAGTGGCTGCAAGAGAACATGAACAAGGCTTTTGATGTTGTCTACCAAGGCAAGAAAAAGCCAATGCTGGACTGGGCAAAAGGGCAGCCCGTACGCGATAGGGCAGGTTTGGGCGCTAACGAACGTATTAATTTCCGAGATATGATCAATACCATTTCAGGTGTTTGTCTAGCGGGGCATTTTGAAGAACTTGCGCCGGATTACCCTACATTCTCATTGTTAGTGACTCACCGAAACCGCGAACAGTACGCCAAAGATTGTCTGCGTGTGATTAGCGGTGGCAGGCCCACGAAGCAGGCAACGGCAGTAATGGATGCCTTGAAACTGTTAGACGGAGAGCGAATAGCGCCGGGGCAATCACCCTATGCGCAATATATTGTTAACAAACTCAAGGCAAAGGCCCATGGCCAAGTTGTGAATCATGCTGAGTTGCTCGAGGAAGTGAACGGTACGGAATATCTGGCACCTAGCAGCTACCGGCTTGAAAATGAATGGACGGCAGTACTGCTGGCATCGTTGGTTTATTCTGGCGACATCGTGCTGGCTGTGCCGGGTAACAAGTTTGACGCATCAAAACTGGCTGAATTGGCAGCAACATCGATAGATGATATTGCTGCCTTCAAACATATTGAACAGCCTAAGGATTGGAATCTACCCGGTTTACAGGCACTGTTCGAGCTGTTGGAATTGCCTCCAGGGCTGGCAGTTGAAATTTCCCAAGGTAAGGATGGCAGCATTGCTTCTCTTCAGGACCGCATTGCTGACAAGGTCAAAAAGCTGGTAACAACAACGCACAACCTTCGTGAGCAGTTGCCGTTTTGGAGTGGCAAGGTCCTTACCGATGCAGAGTCAGAGCAATTTAGGCACGGGCTCACGGAAACTAAAAACTTTCTAGAGAGCTTGCAAGCCTACAACTCAGCCGGAAAACTAAAAAACTTCCGCTATGGCGTGGAAGAGGTCAGGGCACATAAGACCGGTTTAGATCAGCTAGATGCTATTAATCGGTTACAAACGCTCCTCGACGATCTTAATGGAACAGCCAATTACCTGTCCAAGGCAGAGGCGGTGTTGCCACTGAGTCTCAGCGAGGCTAGTGGTTGGCATGAGCGACTGAAAGCTGTACGCCATGATTTGCTCAGTGCCTTAGGCAATGAAGAGCAGCGTATGAAGTCGGGCTTTCAGTCTAGAGCAACAAATCAACTTGCAGAGCTGAAAAACGATTACATCCGACTTTATTCTGGCCTATTTGCCAAGGCTCGATTGACCGTTAGTGAGGACAAGCGCAAAGCGAAGTTGTTAAACGATAGCCGTATCGAGCAGTTGCAGGCGCTGAGTACAATTGATCTTTTACCTGGCCATCAACTGAATGCTTTCCGCAATGCACTGGCATCGCTGAAAACAGCGAGCGCGCTTTCCGAGAAAGATCTGCAAGCCGACCCTGTTCCTAGTCATGCAGGATTTCAACCTAATCATGAAGATCTCAGTATTGCGGCATCTCAAAAGCTGGATAATCTGGAAGGCAATCTAGATCGCTTGATTGCGGATTGGACACAGTCTTTGCTCGACAATCTTGAAGACCCGGTTACACACGACAGTCTTAATCTGTTGGCGTCGGAAGAGCGGTCAGTGGTCGATGAGTTTATCGCCAGCAAGACATTGCCGGATTTAGTTGATGATGGATTCGTCAAAGCCCTGCGACTGGTTCTGCAGGGACTTGTGCCGGTAGAGATAACTGGCCAGCAAATACAGCAAACCATGTTTGCGCAAGGTTCGGCTGCGACAGTAGAGCAGCTAAAAACACGGCTCGACAAGTTCTTGGCTGAGCAGTGCCGAGGTCAGGATATAAACAAAGTACGGATTGTACTGAAGTAGGTAGCAGCATGGATGTAGCAGCGTTAAAACAATTACTCGCCAAACCTGAGTGGGCCGATGTTGAGTTAAAAACCTCTGCCCGTGCTTTTCCCAAAGACGCCGCAAGCAGCTTGTGTGCCTTTGCAAATTGTGGTGGTGGCTATTTGATTCTGGGTGTTGATGAAAAGCAGCTGCCAGTAATATCCGGTATAGATGCAGACAAGCTTGACGATATACAGAACCAATGCCTAGGCCTGCTGAAGGATCTTCAAAAATTCAGCAGTCCACTAGTCTATGATGCCCCAAGCCTGATTACGGTAGACGAGAAATATGTACTGCTTGTGCAGATTCAAGATAGTAAGCGGCAGAATAAACCCGTTAAGGTCAAAGAAAAAGGTGAGTGGGTCGCCTATGTGCGCAATGGCGCCAGAGACGACGTCGCCAACGATATAGAGTTAACTCAGATGTTGCTGGATGCCAACTGCAGTAGCGTAACCGATCAGATACTAGAGCTGGATGTAGAGCAGTGCTTCAACCCCAATACCATCAAATGGTATAGAAAGGTTTTTGAGAGTCGTCATAACCAAAAGTACTACACCCTAAGCGATCTGGAGTTTTTGGATGAGCTAGGGCTAATAAGGGAAGATGGCGAAGAGTTAAAGCCGTCGAAGGCTGCAATTCTGCTGTTCGGCACTGAAAAATCCATAAATCACATTTTGGCGAGAAACGTCGTAGACGCTTTTTGGTATTCCACAAACTTTGAAGGCAGCTCAGACGCTGCTCGCTGGCAAGACCGTCGCCCAGCGGAAGATGAGTCGCTCAACTTATTTGAGGCCTGGCGAGTATTGTCCGACCGCTATATGTATTGGGCAGAGCAACCCTTCGAAATTGATGAAAGTAACTTACACAGAAATAACGAAACTCCAGACTATATCGGTTTCCGTGAAGCCACGGTAAACCTTTTAGTCCATCAAGATTTTGCCGACCACACCCGAGTACCCAAAATCGAGTTTTACAAAGATATTAGCCGATACTGGAATCCCGGTGACTCATTAGTAGCAGAAGACAAGATGCGATCAGGCGAAAGCAAGAGTCGCAATCCCTTGGTAATGCAAAGCTTTCATCGCATAGGGCTGAGTGAAAGGGCGGGCTCTGGAATTAAAGAAATATACCGCAGTTGGTTACACTTGGATCGGCCCGAACCAATAGTGAACAGCTGCCGTAGGCAGAAGACCTTTGAGCTTACCTTAGGTAAAAAAACACAGGTCTCAGCCTTGCAGAACGCCATCCGTGACAAGGTAGGTGCTAGCCTGACAGACCTGCAGGCCCGTGTATTTGTTGCTGTGCTTCACCAAGCTAAAAGTGTTGAAAGCTTAGCGAAAGAGCTGACGCTACCGGCAGCGGATATTTATCCAGCCACAGATCATTTGATTCGACAAAGCTTGCTGCAAGCAATGCCGGATGGCTATCAGGCAATGGCGCACTTTGCCGACGCCTTGGCAGATCTTTTGTCGGGCGAGAGTGCGCTGCTTGCCGAAAGGCAAAAAGTGACCAAGCTGGCAGGGGAAACCATAAAAAGTGATCAAGCTGCTGAGTTAATTGCGCCAAAAGTGACCAAGTTTGATTCAGTTAGTGACCAAGTTACCCCGCTATTAGCCAAATTGAGCAAGAAAAACAAAAAATTGATTCTGGGGTTTACTGGGCAAATGGGGCTAACAGAGCTGCGTGAAATACTTGGCGTAAGCCATAGAACTCACTTTAAAAACAATCAGTTACAGCCTGTTATTGAAATGGGCGTGGTTAAGGAGCTGTATCCAGAAAACCCTAATCACCCTAATCAGGCTTACTACCTAAGTGATTTGGGCGTGGCCTTGCAAAAAATACTAACTGAAAGTGACCAAGCTCAATAAAGCTTAGTCAAAAGTGACCAAGCTCATCGCCGCCAGCATGGTTGGGCAATGTGTTGAGTAAAACAAATTGACGGGGGAAACTGAGCAAGTTGGCGCAATACTGCGCGAACTTATTCAGTGCTCAAGCTAAACAGACGAAAGTCGCCTATTTGCTGAGGTAGAAATTTTACCAGCGAGTAGAACTAGAAGACGAGATACTAATGGCGAATAAAATGCAGCCCCAGGGCCTAGGCCTAGATAACCCAAACCAGCGGGTCGAGCAAGATGGCCCTGTAGAGTGTCTAGGTAAAACCTTTGAGAACGATAATGCGCGGCGAGACTATTACCTTGCGATTTTGGCTGAGAAGTTAAAAGACCCAGAGTTTCGTAAGATCGAAGGATTTCCCATTGGTGAAGATGAAGACATATTAGAGTTGTCTGATCCGCCTTATTACACTGCTTGTCCGAATCCATTTATTGGGGCGTTTATTGAGCGCCACGGTCGGGCCTATGATTCATCTGAAGTCTACAAACGTGAACCTTATGCTGCGGATGTAAACGAGGGGAAAAATGATCCAATATATAACGCTCATGGTTACCATACGAAGGTGCCTCACAAAGCAATAATGCGCTATATCCTGCATTATACGAGTCCAGGGGATGTAGTGTTTGATGGGTTTTGCGGGACAGGAATGACAGGTGTTGCAGCTCAGCTCTGTGGTAGCAAAAGTGCTGTTGAAGATTTGGGATATAGAGTAGATCAAGACGGATATGTGTTCGAAAGAGATAGTGAAAATAAATGGGGAAAAATATCGGAAATAGGTCCTCGAACCGTAGTGTTAAATGATTTATCTCCAGCAGCTACGTTCATATCTAAAAATTACAACAAGCCCTTGAGTTTAAATAGTTTCTCGGCTCTGTTTGATGTTGCAATTGCTAATCTCCGAAAAGAATTTTTATGGATGTATTCCACATTACATGATCCAAGCCAAGAGGAGATGTCCAGCGCAGAAAGGTTGTTGGAGTTGGACCCGGAAAGTGTGTTGGAAAGTGGCGCTGCTAGATTTGGAATTGTTAATTACGTAATTTGGTCCGATGTGTATCTTTGTCCTGAGTGCGCTGGTGAGATGAGCTTCTGGGATGTGGCTGTAGATGTCGATAATGGTTTAGTTAAAGATAGTTTTGAATGTTCTTTTTGTGCAACGATTTTAACTAAACGGTTGTGTGAAATTGCATATAAAACTGAATTTGATTCGTTTTTAAATGATTCTGTAAGAAAGGTAAAGCAAGTACCTGTAAGAATAAACTATTCCGTAAATGGTACTTCAAAGCAAGGTCGATTTGAGAAGCGACCAGATGAGTATGACTTGAAATTGATCGAAGTTATTGCAAAGAAAAATTTTGACGTCAAAGTTCCAAATAAAATGCTTATTCAAGGGAAAGAAACTCGGAGAAATGAAGCTATTGGGATTAATTATGTACATCAATTTTACACTAAAAGAAACTTACTTTGCTTTGGACGGTCATTTTATAACTTTCCAATTGAACTGCGGTGGGTCACTACCGGCTGTATTCAGCGCGGAAGTAAGCAGCACCAAATCGCAATTACACGGATTGGCGGCCCCAAAGCCGGCGTGGGTGGGGCAACAGCGGGTCATCGTCGAGGAACGTTGTATATTCCGTCAAATCAGGTAGAGATGAGTCCATTTAATTTGTTGAGTGATCGAGCTGCATCTGTTAGCCGGGCGCTAGGTAGTCAGGTATTCTCCCCAAATCATATAGTTACGACACAGGGAGCTGCTAGTGTCCTAGATGATTACGCCGAGGTCTTGGATTACCTTTTTATTGATCCACCATTTGGGGCAAATATTTCGTATTCCGAATTGAATTCAATACAAGAGTCTTGGATGGGGATATTAACCAATCAAACTTCTGAAGCGATTGAGGATAGTGCTCAGCAAAAAGGGGTCGGCGAGTATCACGATTTAATGTTGGATTGTTTTAAGAGTGCTTATCGGCTGCTTAAGCCTGGTCGTTGGATGACTGTCGAGTTTTCTAATACAAAGGCAGTAATATGGAATGTAATTCAAACTGCGCTGCAGGAAGCCGGGTTCGTTATAGCCAATGTCTCGGCCCTCGATAAGGGGAGAGGAGGGTTGAACGCAATTGTTGGTATAACAGCTGTTAAGCAAGATCTAATTATATCTGCGTACAAGCCAAATGGTGGTTTTGAAGAAAGATTTAAAGCCGAAACGTCCGAAGAGGGTGTTTGGGATTTCGTGCGGACGCATCTAAATTATCTACCTGTTGTTAAAAAGCAAGGCGATTCATTAATTAAGATTCCAGAGCGCGACCCGCGGATATTATTTGACCAAGTTGTATCTTATTTTGTACGAAACATGCGTGATGTCCCTGTTTCTAGTAAAGACTTTCAAGAGGGCTTGCTTGAGCGGTTTGTAGAACGGGACGGAATGATATTTATGCCAGAGCAAGTTGCCGGGTATGATCAAGCTAGAATAAGCAGCAAGCAACTTAAACAACTTTCAATTTTTGTCGATGATGAGGCGTCAGCCATTGAGTGGTTACGACAACTTTTAATTATTCACCCGCAATCTTACCAGGATATTCATCCGAAATTTATCAAAGAGTTATCTGGGTGGAAAAAGGCAGAGGAACAGCTGGAGCTTTCAACGTTGTTGGAGCAAAATTTCATTAGGTATAGCTCCGAAGGCCCGTTACCTCCTCAAATTCATAGCTACCTTTCTACCAATTTCAAGGAAATGCGTAACCTGCCAAAAAATGATCAGCAGCTAATCATAAAAGCTCATAATCGTTGGTATGTTCCGAATCCAGAACGGGAAGAAGATTTACAGAAACTGCGTGACCGAAATTTATTGAAACAGTTTGAAGAATACAAGGCGCACAAAGGACGAAAACTAAAAACAGTGCGAATGGAATCCGTACGTTGTGGTTTTAAAAAAGCGTGGCAAGAGAGGGACTACATAACCATTATTCAAGTCGCTGAGAAAATTCCACAAAACCTACTGCAGGAAGATCAGAAGCTATTGATGTGGTATGACCAAGCTCTAACGCGCACTAGCGATCAAAGTTTGTTTTAGCGGCTCGCTCATGGAGACTAAATATCAAATAGGCGATTGGGTATGGCTGGAGCAATACCAGCAACCGGCTAAGGTAGTTGAGGCGCTGAGTGTATGGGGTGTTGCTAGTTACCGTGTATGGTTGTGCAGCAGTAGCCAGGTTAACAAAGATAGCGTAATCAAAGTCGATGCCGATCAGGTGTCGCCGTTTGTTGCGGCTAAGGCTATTAATGAGGCGACCATTGCCTATTTGGCCACGGCAGCGCGTGTGGCTGCCAGTCAGCAGGAGGATGTGCTGCTGGCTCCAATGGGCAGTAATGTTATTCCGCTGCCTCACCAGTTAAAGGCTTTGAACAAAGCAATTAGCCAGCCTCAGGTGCGGTATTTGCTGGCCGATGAGGTCGGATTGGGTAAAACCATCGAAGCCGGTCTGGTGATGCGCGAGCTTAAACTGCGGGGCTTGGTGCGCAGAATCTTGGTGGTGGTCCCTAAAGGTCTGGCTACGCAGTGGGTAAGTGAGATGCAAACCCATTTCAGTGAAACCTTTGAGCTATTAATCCCCGGTGATGCAATTGCTACTGCACCTTTAGAAGAAAATATCTGGCAGCGTCACGATCAGGTGATTTGCCCTATGGATTCCATTAAACCTATCGAAAGGCGCCGTGGCTGGAGCTTAGACAAGATCAATCGCTATAATAAACGTCGATTCGACGACGTGATCAGTGCCGGTTGGGACCTGATCGTTGTCGACGAATCTCATCGTTTACAAGGCAGTACGGATACTGTAGCCCGGTTCAGATTGGGGCAGGGTTTGGCCGATGCCGCACCGTACTTTCTATTGCTGTCGGCAACGCCGCATCAGGGCAAGTCAGATGGCTTTCACCGCCTAATGAGTTTGTTAGATCGAGAGTATTTCGCCGATGAAGCGTCGATAACGCAGGACCGAGTAAAGCCCTACGTTATTCGTACCGAAAAGCGCAATGCCATAGATGCTCAGGGTAATGCCTTGTTCCTACCACGCAAGACCCAATTGGTGAGTGTTGCTTGGCAGGCTAAGCATAGTATTCAGCGAGATCTCTACGATGCGGTAACCGATTACGTACGTGAGGGGTACAACCAAGCGGTAGCAACTAGGCAAAATGCCATTGGCTTCTTAATGATTCTGATGCAGCGTTTGGTGGTCTCCAGTCCTGCCGCTATTCGCGCAACACTCCAGCGACGGCTGGAGGTATTAAACAAACCGTCATTAGCCGAGCAGGTGTCGTTGTTAAACAGCGAAGAGTGGGACGATTTGGATGGCCAACAACAAACCGATGAGCTGCTCAATACACGAATTAAAGCCCTAAAAGATGAAAAGCAAGAAGTGCAGAGCTTGCTGGACCTTGCCGAGCGCTGTGTACAGCAGGGCATCGACGCTAAGGCCGATGCTTTGCTGGACTGGATTACTGCCCTGCAGCGAGAAGAAGACGACCCAAAGTTAAAGGTGTTGATTTTTACAGAATTCGTACCTACTCAAATGATGATGGCGCAGTTTCTGGAAGCGCGCGGTATGTCGGTGGTCACCTTAAATGGCGCTTTGAGTATGGAAGAGCGTAAGCAGGTGCAGCAGTCCTTTGCAGGAAATACACGAGTACTTATATCGACTGATGCGGGTGGCGAGGGTCTAAACCTGCAATTCTGTCATGTCATTATCAATTACGATATTCCTTGGAATCCCATGCGCTTAGAGCAGCGAATAGGACGTGTAGATCGTATAGGCCAGAAGCATGTCGTTAGAGCGTTGAACCTAGTGTTCGAAAATACCGTCGAGCACAGAGTCCGTGAAGTATTGGAAGAAAAGCTCAATATTATATTGGCGGAGTTTGGTGTCGATAAGACCGGTGATGTATTGGATTCGGCTCAGGCTGGACGGCTTTTTGATGAGCTATATACCGGTGCCATAAATAACCCAGATGCTATAGATGTCGAAATAGAAAAGGCCTTGCAGCAGCTGCGAGCTCAAGCGGCGGCAAGTCAGGGTAGTAAAGAGCTATTCGCTGATGATTCTCCTGTGGATGTACGGGAAGCCGAAAAAGTAAGTCAGCACCCATTGCCATATTGGCTGGAGCGTATGACGCTAAGCTACTTGCGTAGTAATGGCGGCGAAGTAAAGCAAAACGAAGATTCAAGTTGGCAGCTAACTTGGCCAGATGGCGAGCTGTGGACGAGTAGTTTATTTGATAATAAATTGGCTGAAGATAGGCCTACGGCTGAACACGTCACTTTAGATCGACCCAAAATCAGCGAATTGTTACAAAGCTTACCCGTCTGGGTGCCAGAGCAACCCGTTCCGGCGGTAAGTATTCCCACAATTCCTAGCTCGGTGGATGGTATTTGGTCGCTTTGGCAAATATCGTTGGATACCTCTGGTATAGCGGCTTCCGACAGCTTGCAGTTCAGTCGGCTAAAACACGCCGCGTACTTCCCTGTTTATCAAACCCTTGAAGGTAAGTCTTTTCCGGCAACGGCAAAGCGAATTTGGGAGTCGCTGCTTAGTAATGACGCCCAGATTGACTGTGAAGCCTTCTTGCAGCCAGATCACGCTTCGGTGTTTGGCTTTGCACGGCAGCAGGCTGAGGAGGCAGGGTTACCTAGCTTTGAGGCGCTAAAAGCCAGTTACTTCAAGAATCTTGAGCAAGAGCGAGATAAGGCCCAATACGGATTTACCGCGAGGGAAAAGGCAATCGAGCGGATCGGTTTGGATGAGGTACGGCAGCATCGTTTAAATAAACTCAAACTCGAAAAGCAGCAATGGGAATTGGGGTATAAAGAACGCCAAAAGCTTCGGCCAGAGTTAAATGCGCTGTTGATACTGAGAGTGAAGCCGCCGATATGAATGACTCAATAAGCGAGCTAAATATAGAAAGCCTGCCCAATTGGCAGCGCAGAATCCTCGGGCAGATCGATTCTAGGCAATCTGCGATTTTTCTGGCCGATGATCCTGATGGCTTGCTTGCAGAAGAAAGCCTGCAACAAGCACTGCTGTCGCAAGGCCTAGAGTTGCATTATTACGAAGATTCTATTTTGCTGCGGTATTTCCTTGAGCATAAGCTAAAGCCTAAGCAGGCCGCTTGTGTGGTCAGTGTGGATAGTGATCGGTATCGCTTTGATGCTATTCCATTTGATGTGTTGCAGCAATCAGCTCGGGTGTCTCTATCACTGGGGGATTGTTTTCCCCAGCTTGCCTATGCCGTGTTAAAGGCCCTGCAACCAGAAGAGTTGAATACGCTAGACCATGCATTGCAGGAATATACACCGGGTAACCTTAACGAGAGCGCGAGTAGTGATTTTGTGCTGCGGCATGTTTACAAAATTGCGCCGGAAATTATTCAGACGTCATCAGACCTTTTGCGTGCCTTGTTACGTCTTCATTATCGCGACATTGAACTGCCTGATGGCCTAAAAAGCCGACTTGTCAGCTTATTAGCCAAGCGAAAACAGTATAATGCCTGGCCCTTGGCCGAAATGGTGGCTGCTAAGCAGTGTTTTTTTGCGTTTCTTCAGCAACATTGGCCCGCTTATGTAGACGCGGTTTTAGCGTCTTTGACCAAGGGGATTAAAGAACCCACATCAATATACAAGGTCAACCGGGATTCTGCCGATACCGTTATATTGCCATTTGGCCATGACGATGTTCGGGTCTATATCGACAACCTATTTCTAGAAGGGTATTTAAGCCCTATTGAAATAGAGGATGCTGATCAGCTAATAGATCACTGGTGCCTTGTGGGGATATTGCTGGACCCAGAAAAAGAACAGAAGAAGCGGTTTGAAGGTTTGCAAAGGCTCTGCTCTGAGGCATTGCCAAGTGCAAATGATAGGCATCAGCACTGGCAGCAGTTTGCCTATCGCTGGGCAGAGCTATCTGCTTTGTACCATGTTAGCGGCAGCCGTTCAGATTCTTATCTACTGTTACGACAGAAAGTTGATCATGCCTTTTCGGAATGGTTGTTGGCCAAATATACGGGCCTGCATAATCATCCCCCTGTACCGCCGGTAATGCTGCATCATGTGCCGAGGGTGATGGCTCGAGAGCTTGAGCGTGCGCCGGATGCTCGCGTGGCATTGATTCTGATAGATGGTTTAGCGATCGATCAATGGATTACGCTTAAGCAGCATTTATCTGAGTTCCGATATAATGAGTCAAGTGTGTTCGCTTGGGTGCCTACGGTGACGTCGGTATCGAGACAGGCTTTGTTTTCTGCGAAAGCGCCATATCAGTTCGCTAAGTCAATTGGCACTACAAGCTCAGAGCCTAAAGCTTGGCAGCAGTTTTGGGTGGATCACGGCCTAGATAAGACTCAGGTCCACTATGAAAAAGGTCTCGGGACCGGCGATGTTAGTGCATTGATTGATAGACTGAGTGACCGCCGGTTTAAGGCCCTAGGTTTAGTCATCAATACCGTGGACGACATGATGCACGGTATGATGATGGGGTCGAGAGGAATGCATAATCAGGTTTCTTTGTGGGCCGAAGCAGCATACCTGAACACCTTAGTTGAGGCGCTGCTCGCTAAAGGTTACTCGATCTATATTACTTCAGATCACGGTAATGTGGAGGCTGTCGGGTCTGGTAAAATTAATGAGGGTGCTATAGCCGAGTCTAGAGGTGAGCGCGCTCGAGTATATGAAACTGAAGTGCTTAGAAACAGCGTACACTTCACATCTGACGAGGCTTTGGATTGGCCTCAGACCGGTTTGCCGAACAGCTATTGGCCTAAAGTGATGAGCGGTAGAGAAGCATTTATAGCGGAAGGTGAAAAAATAGTTGGGCATGGAGGCATTGCCATTGAAGAAGTGATCGTACCTTATATAACTGTAAGTAGAGATATTAATGAGTAAAGCTAAGGCGCTAGTCGGTTTCGACCGCTATGTTGAAAAACAATGGATGGACAAAACCGCGGCACTGGTAGCCGAAGGTAAGACCCTTGCAGAGATCAATTCAATACTTGATGACTACCTTTTGCCATCAATTGCCGGAGAGACTAGCCGCCGGAAAACCAAGAATATATTGACGGCGACATGGGTGAAGTCCTCCAAAGCGGAAGTCGCTTTCAAAGCGGAGGCAGTCGCGCTATTTGAAGCCGCTAATAACGCAGAGCAATTAGCAATTCATTACGGTATGAGTATTGCGACGTACCCCTACTTTTTGTCTCTCAGCAAGATATTGGGACGGTTGTTCAAGTTGCAGGATGAAGTGACGAATGCAGAGTTTAATCGTCGTGTTATTGAATCGGTCGGTGATAGAGAGAGTATCAAGCGTGCCGCAGCCAGATATTTGCAAAGTCTGATTCAATGGGGGCTAATAGAGGCTAACAGCAATGGCGGCGTTAAGCCCGGCATAAAAATACCGTTACATAATAGTACTTTGGTTACTTGGTTGTATTCGTCTACATTGTTTTCAGTTGATAAGAACTGGTTATCTATTGATGATATTAATGCTGACCCTGCTTGGTTCCCGTTTGATATAGCACACGGCTATTTTAATGTGCAGTCTTCGAATCTCATCGAGGTAGTGCATCAAGGGGTAGGCAATACATTGATTGCAATTAAAGCAGTTGGCAAATAGGGGAATAGTTAAGCTATGACCCTGTTTTCCTTTGGTAATACAAAAATTGATTTAAACCCTTCCGAATTCAATCATCACCTAAAGTGATGATGATATACACATCCATATCCATCCTAAGATATCCCTATTAGCCAATATAATATTATCTTTAACTATGTAATAAATTAAAAATAATATTTTAAATAGAGATTTATCTATATTCTTTTAATGAGACTTAGATTGGAATACCTAGCTTTTGTTTGTGTTTGCGGGCTTTCTGTTATTGGTTCGTTTTGAATTGATCACTTTAGGTGTCATTCAAAACTATAAAATAGTTATTATTTTTACAGTAACGGAAAGATGTATAAGCTTAGCATAAATATCAATAAATGTCAATATTACACTTGTAAAATAATTATTTTATAGAGCTTTATTTATTCCATAAATCTGGATAAGTATGAGATGGATTGCTGTTCAATGGAATGATTTATTACGCGAACACCTGGTGTTCATGTGTGCTAGATAATTACTTGGGGTGGGGGTTCGAAAGTGCCCCCACATAAGGAATTTCGACACATGAACATTTACGTTAACTAACTTAGGTGTTCAATTATGAAAAACTTAAACTGTAAAAAATATTCCCATGAAAACTTGATCAAAACAAAGTCGGGTAAATACCGCATCCCTAAAGCCGTAAGTAAGGATGAGCTATTAGATCTTGTCCTAGAACTGGTCGAACGTGATGATTTTGATAAGGAAAAACTTGCATCACCCGACCATGTTCGGCGTTATCTAAAACTAAAGCTTAGTAATCTCGATTACGAAACTTTCAATGTCATCTACCTTGATGCCCAAAATCAAGTGATCGGATTTGAGCAGCTGTTCAGGGGAACGATAGATTGTGCATCGGTATGGCCACGTGAAGTTGTTAAGCATTGCCTCAATGTGGCGGCGTCTGCCTGTATTCTTGTGCACAACCATCCAAGTGGTGCAACGGAGCCAAGCGCTGCGGATAAGAATATAACTGAGCGGATAAAGAATGCACTCCAGCTGGTAGATATCCGTTGTGTGGATCACCTAATCGTTGCCGGTAACCAAATTACCTCGTTCGCCGAAAGGGGGTTGCTTTGATCTGCAGTGCTCCGTGCCTCCGGTTCCACCAACGGCGCACTGGTCTAGCATCATGCCATTCTGATAGCTCGCTGGGCTGGATATGGCAGGGGGAGCTACATAGTCAAGATTTTCGCTAGGTCGTAGTTCGTGCCATGAGTGTTACCCCCTTGCGGTGATGAAATCTCTTTGAGAATTCATCATCCTCAGCGGGTTCTCAATGGGTCTTTCCCAACTTTCAATTTAATCATACACGGCAAGTCCGTGGGCTTTGCCGTGCCTGCTATTTAAGGATCTATCTTATGAAAAATATCCATGAAGTTATTACCAATCAAATTATCGAATCCATGAAAAATTCGACTGGCTTCGAAATGCCTTGGCATAGGCAATCAACGCTGCCGGTAAATGCACTGACGACAAAAGCCTATAGCGGTATCAACACGCTATCGCTGTGGGTTGCGGCCTTGCAACGTGAGTATTCCTCTAATCATTGGGCTACCTACAAACAATGGCAGTCGATGGGTGGTCAGGTAGATAAAGGGGAGAAGGGTAGCTGTATCGTTATTTACATGCCGTTACCTGTTAGTGAGGCCGATGAAAATAAGTATCCGAAAGCGCATTTTCGCTCTGCAACGGTATTTAATGCTGAGCAAGTCTCGGGAGTTGGCTTTGCTGCTACCTATTCTGGGCAGGAGGATAGCGCTATTCAACTACAAGCTGCTGATCAATTTGTGGCTAATAGTGGTATTTCAATCGGCTATGGAGGCGACCAAGCATATTACAGTCCCAGCAAAGATAAGATCGTCATGCCAGAGCGTGAGCGGTTCTTGGGTACGGATACCAGTAATCCTACGGAAGCATTTTACAGCACATTACTGCATGAGCTGATTCACAGCACCGGCCATAAAAGCCGATGTGCTCGTGATCTGTCTTCTCGATTCGGTAGCTCGGGCTACGCAATCGAGGAGCTTGTGGCTGAGCTAGGAGCGGCTTTCCTATGCTCCGATTTAAAGATTGCCCCATACCCAAGGCAGGATCATGCCAATTACCTATCTGAGTGGCTTGCAGTCTTGGGGAGCGACCAGAAGGCCATCTTCTGGGCGGCTTCCCGAGCATCTGAAGCTGTCAATTATCTAAATTCACTTCAATCGAAGTAACCCGCTTCTCTTTTTGAGAAAACCCTTCCGCATTCGCGGCGATTAAAATCTATACATTCTGGAGAATACTATGAAATCATTGACTTTTATTAAGTCCGTTTTGTTTCGCCTGAAGCATATGAAATGGCGAGATTTCATTATCGGCCTGCTTATATTGCTGGTCGCTATGGAAATTTTAAGCGCAGCAGCTAAATATCTCTTATTGTTGTTGCTGCTATTTGCCGCATTCAAAGTTTTGATGGCTTTGAGTAGTCGGATGCTTCAAAAGTTAAGGAGTGATAAGACTCGGTTTATGCCGTGAGCTTGATCAATGCAGCTTCTATTTCTTGTGGGTGCCATACTTGACGCTTATCATAAGTTCTCAAGGTGGCCAATTGTGGTGTTTCCTTGCTCTCTTGTGGTCAAGAGAGCTCAGCAAAACTCACAATTAAGCGTCGGTAGAGGTGTGGTTTATTTTTTAATGTTATAAATTAGTGCTAGCACGTCTGTGCATCACAGAAGGTGGTAAGCTGATTAAAATTCGTAGCATTTTGGGCTGACTGTTTTTAATTTAGGGGTATAATGAGGGGTATCATATTTTTGTTTTTTTAAAAAACCCTTGAATATCAATAGGTAATGAGCTAAGTGGGCGGCATGATGTAAGCAGTCCCCTGCTCTAAAGTCCCACTTTGGTGGGGCTTTATCGCTTTTCAAACCCCGGCCTTGGTCGGGGTTTGTCGTTTTTGGGCCTTAGTCTTGTTGATTCGGCTTGAATAAAACCCGCAGCCAATTGCGCCAGCTATTATTCTCCATCGCCATCTTGGCGAGTCCGTCCTGAATTTCATAGTAATGTTCAGAGTCCTGAAACAAGACTTCGCGTTTCAGCATTCGTCGTTTGGGATTTATGGCCTTGATTACTCGCGCGGGATTGCCCGCCGCAATCACATTCGCAGGGATGTCTTTGGTGACAATGCTGCCGGCACCAATCACGCTGTTCTCGCCAATGCGCACACCTTTATTGACGATGACGCGCTCACCGAGCCAGACGTTGTCTTCTAATACCACTGGCTTTTCGCTGCGGAAGGGGCGGATGCGGTTGTAAATGCCGTGCCAGTCGCTGTCGCTGATATAAACATTGGCGGCAAACATGCAGTTGTCACCAATGCGGATGGATTTGGCTGCGGAAATTCGTACGCCAGGTGATATTAGGCAGTAATTGCCGATGCGAATTTCCGATTCGCCAAGCCGACTCGGCCAGCTGGTCAAACGAATAATATTGTCTGGCGAAGCGATAATATGCGCGTGTTTACCCAAATGAATGTTGTCGCCAAAAATGGCCACGCTGCGCGGGTTCACTACGTCGGGTAGGCTGCCCAAGCTGTCGAACTGGGGTGCGATGTAGCGGCGAACATACCAGGTATTTATTGTTTTGCTCAGGCGGTGAAGCGCAAGAGGTGTGCTGCTGCGTCGCAATGTGGAATTCCTGAAGAGGGCGCTCAGTGGCGGGAATGGGTTTGGCGGGGGATTATTTCACGTTGCGTTGGCATATGCATGGGGGAATTTATCTAACGCTTTTGCTATGTTACATCTTGAGAATTCTGGGTAAAAATGTTTTAGTTGGGCCCTCGCGAATCTAAAACAGATATCTTGCGTAAGTATTAGCAATAATAAATTTAGGACACCATCATGTTAAATAGCCGCCTACTAATCATTTTAGTTACTCTTGTCGCCCTCTCTGCCTGCGGCGGCAGCTCTAGTTCGAGCTCTTCACGCAATCCAGGTTCTGGTGAGGTTAGTCAGCCCGCTGATAGTGATGGCGACGGAGTGGTTGATAGCAGTGATAATTGCCCCGCAGTAGCCAATAGCGACCAAGCCGATGCCGACAGCGATGGTGTTGGCGACGTTTGCGATGATGATGCCGACAATGATGGGGTTAGCGACGATCAAGATAATTGCCCCGCCGTGGCGAATGCCAATCAGCAAGACCTTGATGCCGATAGTATCGGTGATGCTTGTGACCCTGAAGACAACCGCGACAGTGACGGCGACGGCGTAGGTAATGAAGAAGATCTTTGCGCGAATTCTGCTGCCCAGTCGACCGTCGATGCCCAGGGCTGTTCGGCGGCGCAAACTAATGCCTCCTGCGGCGACAGCTTTGCAACGGTTACGGCGAACCGCCATTACCAGGTAATTTTACCCTCAGCCAGTGGTGAAAATATCAGTTTTGAAGTATTTGAGCCTGCTGTTCTAGATTGCGGCAAGCGCGCTGCGGGTGCCCACCCCTTGGTGTTGCACGGCCACGGTTTTGGCGGCTCACGGGTTAGCGATCCGGCGGCCGGTGATTACAGTGGTAATGCCCTAGATCTGCTCATTGCGGGCGGCTATCCGGTGATTAGTATCGATCAGCGCGGTTTTGGCGACAGCAGCGGCACCGTGCGGGTAATGGACCCAGACGTAGAAGGCTTGGATTTATTGCAAATACTGGATTGGGCTGAAGCCAACTTAGATTATTTGGCCTGGCGCGATGAGGCTACGGGCGAATTGGCCCCACGGCCAGATCCGGCGGTAAGTGTTGCCGGTGGCGTAAACTTGCTGAGTGGCGCCGTCGGCTCTAGCTACGGTGGTGGCTACCAGTTGCTGATTCACGGCGTGGATGAAAAGCAGCGTATGGACGCGATGGTGCCGGATATTACGTGGCATTACCTGCCCTTTAGTTTAAATCCGGGTGATGTGGTGAAGTCAGGCTGGAGTTTGTTACTGGTTGGCGGTGGTGAAGCGGGCAGCTATCAGCCCGGATTTGAGAATCAAGAGTCACCCTTGGCGCGAGGCCTCGACCCCTTTGTTAAAGAAACCTTATTGCGGGGTATTGCGACTAATGAGTTTCCGCGCGATGCCTTGGACTGGTTTGCCTACCACAGCCCGCAGTATTGGTGTGGACTGAACGGCCAAGCGACCATGCCCTACAGTTTTGCTGCTAGTCCGCTAAACAATAATATCAGTAGTGAGTTTAATGAAGCGCCGGGCAGCAATAGCTACACCGGGCAGCCGGGGGTGGATATCCTGTTAACTCAGGGTATTCGCGACACCCTGTTTAACTTTAATGACGCATGGTGGAATTTTCAGTGCCTAAGTGAACGCGCCGCCGGTAGCGGTCATGAGGTTCGCCTGTTGACCCATGAAAGCGGCCATATCATTCCTAATTTTGTGGGTGAAACGCCAGAGCCGATTTATTTTCAAGCCTTGGGCGGTAAGTTCGCCTGCGGCGAAAGAACTCAGCGCAGTGCGACAATTGATTGGTTTAATGCCAAATTGCGGGGCCAGACTGCCGCGGCGGATCTCAGTGGCGAGAATAAAATTTGCGTTTCTCTGGCAGATGACGATGCGGTGAATATTCCGGTCAGCAAGTTTAAGGCTCGCCGCTCGGCCAATGATACGACGGCGATTAGCTTCAGTGAGTTTAGTGATTTGGCAGTCGCCAATGTGCCCAACGGCTTTGCTGCGCAGACGGCCCATGTTCTCGCGCAAGATGTGAGTATTGCCCCGCTACTAACCGTCAGTGATAGCAAAGGTCTGATTATTGCCGGTATCCCGCAGCTCGATATTGCAGTGTCTACCCCGCAAATGGTGAATGACGAAGCTTGCGCGCTGGGCGGGGTGCCTACTATTCGCACCGGCTGCGACAGCATCCTGTTTGTTGGTATCGCGATTCGGAATGTCGGGGGCGAGTGGCGTTTACTCGACGACCAGATCATGCCGGTGCGCGGCCTAGGTGATCACGCTGACATCGATTTGGTGGGTATTGCTGAGCGTTTAGCGTCGGGTGATGAGTTGGGCTTGTGGGTCAGCGGTTACCATCCCCAGTATATTGAGTCATTTTCTCGGGACCTGACGATCCCCGTCGTGAATATTGCGGCCAGTGTGCGACTACCCTTGTTTGCCTTGGATGCCGCTGGTGAGCCGGATTTTGCTGTAGACCCGAGTACTGCGATTGCGGTGGCGGCGCCTTAGTAATACTTGTTGAGCCAGTAATGTGTGCTGGCTCAATTCTCCTTTTTTAGTTACTGACTCCAGAGCGTAATTTACGCGCCGTCGCTCGATAAGAATTTGTGTCGAAGCGCCAGTCGTCTCTATACTTAAACCCATTCTTTTATGAGGCGAGTGCGCCGTTTATTGGGTGAGGGTAATTTGGAGCTGTCGTCAATTGTTCCTTGGGGGCGTTCATACGCAGAGTATTGCCGTATGTTTGCCCTTAGCGAAAGGGATTTAGAGGGACATATTCTCGGCTGTGGCGATGGTCCGGCCAGCTTTAATGCTGAGCTGAGCCAAACTGGTGGGCGGGTTATGTCTGTTGATCCGATTTACCAATTCAGTAAAGCGGAAATCAATAGCCGTATTCAGCGCGTCTACCCGGGTATGATCGCTGAGCTTGCTCGCAACGCCGACAGCTATTATTGGAGTAGTTTCAAAGACCCTGGCCACCTTGGCTCGGTGCGGATGTCGGCGATGAATCGGTTTTTGGACGATTTTGATGCAGGCCTCGAGGCAGGCCGCTATGTTGATGCCAGCTTACCTGAACTTCCTTTTTTTGATAATGAATTTGACCTTGGTCTGTGTTCGCATTTGTTGTTTTTATACAGCGAACAGATTGATGCCGCGCAGCATATAGAGGCGCTCACCGAAATGTGTCGGGTGGCCAAAGAGGTTCGTGTCTATCCGTTATTGAGTCTTGATGGTCGCTTGTCGCAGCATCTTCCCGGTGTGTTGCGGTATTTTAATGAGCGTGAATATCGAGCTGAGTTAAAGCCGGTGCCATATCAATTTCAAAAAGGCGCGAGTGAAATGCTCACTTTGCGGAAAATTATTTGCTAGATGCTAGATGCTAGATGCAACCAAGCTAGGATAAATCATGGTTTTAGACGCTCTCGAATTAGTCAGTGCTAAGGTTAATTTGCTTCCCGCCAGCTCGCTATTTGCGGGTGTTGGGGATTTGCCCATACTGGAATGCACTACCGCAAAATGTCGGGCATTGATTGCCCTACAGGGTGCTCAGGTGTTGTCTTTTTGCCCAGTTGGCGAAGATGACCTATTGTGGCTGAGCCCGCTTGAATCTTTTGAACCGGGCAAAGCGATTCGCGGTGGAATTCCGCTGTGTTTGCCGTGGTTTGGTGTCAATCGTCGTGAACCTGAGTTGCCTAAGCACGGTTTTGCGCGGAATCAATCCTGGGCCTTAGATAATATTGCTGAGTCCGCTGACGGGGATCTGGAAATTAGTTTTCTGTTCCAGCCTAGCGAGGCTGATTTGCGCATTTTTCCTTGTTTTTTTTCTGCTCAACTTACTATTTTATTAGCTAATGACTTAACCCTGAGTTTGTCCGTGCGCAATAACAGTGACGACACTATGCTCCTCAGTTTTGCAATGCACAGCTATTTCGCGGTATCGGGCTTGTCTGCACTTGGACTAAATGGTGTCGAGGGTGCCGAATACCTCGATAACTGCCAGCAACTAGCCCGTTTTAAACAGGACGAAGCACTGCATTTTGCGGGCGAGATTGATCGGGTTTATGAGGGGCTCAGCGGTCGGCAGTGCATAAATGATACTCAGCGAAATATTGTGATTAATGGCCGGGGTTGCGACACCGTGGTGGTGTGGAATCCCGGTGAGGCCCTCGCTAAAGACATGGCGGATGTTGGGCCGCATTTTTCAGAGTATGTCTGTGTAGAGCGGGGCATGGCTTTTGCCGATGAGCTGCAATTGGCGCCGGGGCAGCAACATCTTGCGGTAATGACGGTGGCGCAAGCGTGTTGATGCTATTCTCGTGTGGTGTTTTCTAGCTGAGCTCCACTGCTGACGAAATCGCTTAATTTGGTGTCTTTCGGTATATTGGAATTCACCGTGGCGGACTCGCTCATGCACATAAAAATAATTCTGTTCAGTTTCAGTTAATCTCAATTAGGTATTATTACGTACACAAGTTAAACGTTACCGCTAATATTTCGGTGTTGGCGGTTAGTGGTAAATCAAGAGGGGAATAATATGCGTTTACATTTAGTATTAGTTGCATTGTTATCGACAGCGGTAGTGGCCTGTAGCAGTAGTGGCACCGTATATAAGCCGGCAGAAGAGCGCGGGGCTTATGGATACACCGAAACCGAGCTTGGCGCTGACCGTTACCGGGTAACGTTTACCGGTAATAGCCGGACTGATAAAGAGACTGTGAATGATTATGCAATGTTGCGGGCGGCAGAGCTGACCCTGCAGAATGGCTATAACTGGTTCCGTTTGGTCAATCGTGACACCGAAGGCAAGACCCGCACGACTGGCGGAGTTTCAGCCATTAATGACTTTGGTGGTCATACCGCGGTATATCAGCGCTGCGGCCTAGTAAGTTGCGATACTGTTGTCACTCAGACGCCTTCACGTATTAGCGGTGGTGTGTCGACTTCAACTACGCGTACTAACTACCAGGCTTCATTGGAAATTAAAATGGGTAAAAATCCTATGCCCGATGATGCTGAGGCCTATAACGCGCAAGAGCTAGCATCTACCTTGCGTCGCTGGATTGGTCAGAACGCGAAGTAAAACACTAGGTTTAGCTCCAACCGGGCGCTGGTCGCCCGGTTTTTTTACGTTTGGGGTAATGTTTATGACCTTGTCAAAGACAGGCGAGACCGCGCTTGAAACTGTGGTGGTATTGGGCGCGAGCCCAAAGCCAGAGCGTTATTCTTATAAAGCGGTAAAGTTGCTTGCGGAGTATGGTCACCGGGTTTTACCAGTAAACCCTTACCACCGCGATGTGGCTGGGATCTCCTGTGTAGCAGATGTTGCGCAGCTGAAGGGAAAAGTAGATACCGTCAGTCTGTACGTTCGGCCTGAGCTCTTAGTAAAGGATCTTGCTCAACTTGTCGAATTAGCGCCGCGCAGAGTGATATTTAATCCTGGTACGGAGTCAGATGAGATGGCTGAGGTCTTTAGTGCTGCGGGGATCGCCACGGAAGAGGCCTGTACTTTGGTGCTGTTGAGAACCGGTCAATTTTAGTTTTCGAGTATTAAAAAAGGGGAGCCACTGGCTCCCCTTTTTTAATCGTTCTGCTGCTATTTAAACAAACTGCAGCAGTGCAAGCATGGCCACGGCAAGGGCGATACTGCAATGCACCACGCCTTTTACGGTAGTCATTGGGCCGGTTTTACCAAATATGGCGTTGAGCTGAATCAGCGCAATTAAGCCGATGCAAATCCATAGGCCCAAGCTAATAGACGTGCCTGCTTTGCTTATGGCGGTGGCACCTGCGGCGCCAGCGCCGTGGAAGGAGCCCATCATGCCGATTAGCATAGGGGCCGAGAACAGGGTGTTAGTCCGCGAGGCGAGGCCAGCTTTTGGCGCTGCTTTGGCCGCGTCACCAGGTACGATGCCACACACAATTTTTTGATTTGGCCAAATAATCAACCACACGTTGAGGAACATCAGGGTGCCCATAAGGGCGCCAATAATGATGTAGCCGTTTAAGCCGCGAGCCATGGTGAAGTGCAGTAAGCCTAAGCCGGTGATGAAGGTGAACATGGCGCCCCAGCGGAACCACCATAGCGCGCGCGGTGCGAGCTTTTTAACCGCATCGGCCTTGGCAGCGGGTTCAGCTTCTTTAAAGTATTCTGTTTGCACAAAATTAAAATAATACAGCAAGCCAATCCAGGTAATACCAAATAAAACGTGCAGCCAGCGTAGTAGTAAATCTGGGGAGATAAATGCGTCCATTAAAGAATCCTCGTTCGCGTTTTGTCGTTGTCTAATTTTTTTGTGTGCACTGCAGCGTCGAGTCAATGTACAACCATCTGCCGCGCTGTGTTAGCGTAAAACCGTTGAAGTATAGCAAAGCCGCGGAACTTGGGTAGTAATTGCTGCTCAAATGCCGAATGTGGTGCTTTAAGCCCCGTTAGGTCAGTGTCATAATGGGTTTTTTTCTGCCCCTAATTAGAGTGAGTTATTAAGCGTGAGCACGGAAAGACAGGAACCAAAAATTTCACTCTCGATTGACGAGGACGATATTGTCCAGGCCCCGCCGCAGCGCAAGACTCCATCCGCGCCGCCGCCACCGAATAGTGGTGGCGGCAGTGGTTTCGTGACGTTTATGTTAGCGGTGCTGATATTGGCGCTGGCTGGCGCATCATATTATTTATATGAGCAGCTGAGCAGTGCGCAAAAGCAATTGCAGTCTGGGCAGGGGCGGATCGATCTCTTGGAGCAGCGCTTGTCGGTTGCCGATGAAAGTATTAGCGAGACCAGCGCCTCAACTCAGGTAAGACTCCAAGAAATGGATTCGGAGGTGCGCAAGCTGTGGGACAATGTTTGGAAAAAGCAGAAAGAGGAACTCGCTCAGCATGACGCTAGTTTGACCACCCAAAAAGCCAATTTAGAAAAAGCTGAAAAGCGTATAGCCGCGCTTGAAGCGAAATTGCGGACCAGCGACGAGCAAGTTGCCAAAATTGTAAAGTCTTACAATGCTGAGCGTGAATCGCTTACCTCAATGGCGAGCAAGCTAGATCGAGTTATTGCCCAAGCTGAAGTAAATCGCAAGCAGTTATTAGATATGGGTAAACAAGTCGCCTCTGGTGGCGCATTGGATGCGCGTGTTAAAGATCTTGAGCGCCGGGTTAGTCAAAATGACGATTGGCTGGATTCAATCAATGCCTTCCGCAAACAGGTGAATCGCGATATCGAGTCTATGCGTCAGACAATGTCGCAATACCACTCGGGCAGTCCGTCCCCGAGATAAGCAAATAGCGGGAGCAGGGCGCTGGGTGATAAGGGTCATGGTGTACTACACCACGGCCCTTTAGCTAGTGTATACTCTGCCGCCATTCCGGCCGCTGTCGCCATCATTTCAGGAGTCCTCCGATGACCGTAATTCGTCAAGACGATCTCATTCAGAGTGTGGCCGACGCGCTGCAATACATTTCATACTACCACCCCGTTGATTTTATCCGCGCTATGGATGAAGCCTATCAGCGTGAAGAAAACCCCGCCGCCAAAGACGCCATGGCGCAAATTCTGATCAACTCGCGGATGTGCGCCGAGGGCAAACGCCCGATTTGCCAAGATACCGGTATTGTTACTGTGTTCTTGACCGTGGGCATGGATGTGCAGTGGGAAGGCACCATGGGCGTGAGTGACATGGTCAACGAAGGTGTGCGTCGCGCCTATAACCTGCCAGACAATGTGTTGCGCGCCTCAATTTTGGATGATCCTGACGGTGCTCGCAGCAATACCAAAGACAATACCCCGGCAGTTATCCACTACCAGATCGTGCCCGGCAACACTGTAGACGTGCATGTTGCGGCCAAAGGCGGCGGCTCTGAAGCAAAATCCAAATTTGCCATGCTCAATCCGTCTGACTCAGTCGTCGATTGGGTGTTGAAAATGGTACCTACCATGGGAGCGGGCTGGTGCCCGCCGGGCATGCTGGGCATTGGTATTGGCGGCACTGCTGAAAAAGCGATGATTATCGCCAAAGAAGCGCTGCTCGACCCCATTGATATTCACGATCTGCAAAAGCGCGGTGCCAGCAACCGCGCTGAAGAACTGCGCTTAGAATTGTTTGAAAAAGTAAACAAGCTGGGTATTGGTGCACAGGGCTTGGGTGGTTTAACCACGGTGCTGGATGTGAAGGTAAAAGACTTCCCAACCCACGCCGCCAATAAAGCCGTTGCTATGATTCCTAACTGCGCGGCGACTCGCCACGCCCACTTCACGCTAGATGGCAGTGGCCCAGCGGCGCTTACTCCACCGTCATTGAATGAATGGCCAGAAGTAACCCGCGAAGCAGGCGATGCCAAGCGTGTTAATTTAGACACCGTTACCCAGGAAGAAATGGCCACTTGGAAGCCAGGCGATACCATTTTGCTGAGCGGTAAGATGCTGACTGGTCGCGATGCTGCTCACAAGAAAATGGTCGATATGTTGGCCAAGGGCGAAGAGCTGCCGGTTGATCTGAAAGGTCGCTTTATCTATTACGTTGGCCCCGTTGACCCAGTGCGCGACGAAGTTGTTGGCCCTGCAGGCCCAACCACCGCTACCCGTATGGATAAATTCACCCGCACCATGCTCGCCGAAACCGGCTTAATGGGCATGATCGGTAAATCCGAGCGCGGCGATGTGGCCATCGATGCCATTAAGGAATTTGGTGCTACCTACCTAATGGCAGTTGGCGGCGCGGCGTATTTGGTTGCCCAAGCGATCAAAAAATCCGAAGTTGTCGGCTTCCCCGAATTGGGTATGGAAGCGATCTACGAATTCACCATTGAAGACATGCCCGTGACTGTTGCGGTAGATGTGAATGGTGAATCGGTGCACAAGATCGGGCCGCAGATCTGGAAAGCGAAGATTGAAGAGCAGGCGATAGAAGTCGTCTGAAGGCGGGAGACGCTTGACGGGAGACGGTAAACGCTACAGCTTTTGCGTTCGCCGGCATTTAGCGCGACGCATTTAAGGAGCACACCTTGGCAAATCAAACCTTCTACTGGCACGATTACGAAACCTGGGGCGCTAATCCCGCTCGTGATCGGCCGGTGCAGTTTGCCGGGGTGCGCACCGACGCAGATTTGAATATTATCGACGAGCCCCTAATGGTGTTCAGTCGGCCCAGTCCAGATTATCTCCCCCATCCCGAAGCCTGTTTAATTACCGGTATTACCCCCCAGCAAGCACTGCAAGACGGTGTGTCGGAAGCGGAGTTTATCGCCATTGTTCACGCTGAGCTGGCCCAGCCCGGCACCTGCGGCGTGGGGTATAACAGTATTCGCTTCGACGATGAAGTCACTCGCTACACCTTATACCGCAACTTTTTTGACCCCTATGCCCGGGAGTGGCAAAACGGCAATTCTCGCTGGGATCTTATCGATGTCGCGCGCTTGTGTCGGGCCCTGCGGCCAGAGGGTATTGAATGGCCGGTGCGGGAAGATGGCACCCCAAGCTTCCGCCTTGAGGAACTGTCAGCAGCCAATGGCTTAAGCCACGAGTCGGCGCACGACGCCTTATCCGATGTGTACGCCACCATTGATTTGGCAAAATTACTTAAAGCCCGACAGCCTAAATTATTTGATTACGCACTGAGCCTGCGGGACAAACGCACTGTGGCAGCGATGCTGGATACGGTCACGCAAGTGCCGGTACTGCATGTCTCCGGTCGCCTGCCTGCGTCGAAGTTTTGCTCGGCATTGATGATGCCGCTGGCCCTGCACCCCGACAACAAAAACAGTGTGATTGTGTATGATCTCAGTGTTGATCCTCAGCCCTTAATTGATTTGTCGGTAGAAGAAATTTCGGCGCGGGTATTCAGTGCCACCGCCGATTTGCCCGAGGGCGCAGAGCGTATCCCCCTCAAAGAAATTCATATCAATCGCGCTCCTATTGTCGCGACAGCGAAATTGCTGGATGACGCCGTATGCGAGCGTTTACAGCTCGACATGGCCCAGTGTCGGCGCAACTGGCAGCGCATTCGTAAAAGCGGTGACCTTACGGCCAAGCTGCAAAAACTATTTGGTGGCCGCAAGTTCGCCGAAAGCAGTGATCCCGATGTGATGCTCTATGGCGGCGGTTTTTTCAGTGGCGAAGATCGTCATTTGATGGACTCGGTGCGCAGCAGTGATCCAGAGGCTTTGGCGGGGCAGTCTTTTCCCTTTCGCGATCAACGTCTGCCTGAATTACTCTGGCGTTACCGCGCGCGTAATTACCCTGCGACTTTGACTGGGGCTGAGCGCCAACAGTGGCTGGAGTTTTGCCGCCGACGCCTGCGTCAGCCCGAGCCGGGTCAGCTGGGTTTCGCTGAGTTTCGCCAGCGCTTAGGTGAATTGGCGCTGGAGCGCAATTCTTCTACAGACGCCATGATACTCAATGAATTAAGCGAATATGCCGATGCCCTGGAGCAGGAAGGTTTGTGAGCTCCCCGTGGTGGGTGTATATGGTGCGCAGCCGCAGCGGCAAACTGTATACCGGTATTAGCACCGACCCGGAGCGTCGTTTCCGTGAACATTGTGGCGAGGGTGGGCGAGGCGCACGGTTTTTTCGTGGTGATCCCGCCCAGGCAATCGTCTACCGCGAGACCGCACAAAATCGCTCTGAGGCATCTCAGCGTGAGGCGGCAATCAAAAAAATGACGCGTAGCGCCAAAGATGCTCTTGTTACTTCGCAGGCCTAAATAAACGCTGAAAAACGCCGCTTTCCCGCAGGCTTGATACAGGCGATAATGCCCGCCGATAAACAGGGGAAGGTAATGTCAGATAGCGGTCCAGAGCGAGCAAAAAGCACAAACGTCGGCGTACTAAAGGCCATGATGCAGTTTTTGCGGCCTTATTACTGGCAAATGATTGGCGCTAGTATAGCCCTTGTGTGTACTGCGGCCATTACCCTTTCCATCGGGCAGGGGCTGCGGATGCTGGTTGATCAGGGCTTCTCTAGCAACGCGACTGAAGCCGCTTTGAATCAAGCCTTGTTGCTCTTTACCGCGATGATCCTGTTGCTGGCGGTGGGCACCTTTACTCGCTTTTATTTGGTGTCGTGGATAGGTGAACGCGTTAGTGCCGATTTGCGCAAGGCGGTATTTGCTCACGTGGTGCACCTGCATCCCGGTTATTTTGAAACCAATCTCAGCGGGGAAATTCAATCCCGTATCACCACCGACACCACCTTATTGCAAACCGTCATTGGTTCTTCAGTATCGATTGCGCTGCGCAATTTGCTGATGTTTATCGGCGGGGTGATATTGCTCTTCATCACCAATCCGAAATTAACGGCGCTGGTGATGCTCAGCGTGCCTTTGGTTGTGGTGCCAATTATTGTGTTCGGTCGCCGGGTCCGCAGCTTGTCGCGAACCAGCCAAGATAAGATCGCTGGCGTCGGTACCTTTGTCGGTGAATCGGTTAAAAATATTAAGATGGTGCAGGCGTTTAACCATCAAGAGCTTGATCGCAAGGCCTTTGATGGCCATGTTGAGTCGGCATTTCGGGTAGCGATTAGTCGTATTAATCAGCGTGCTTGGTTAACCACCATTGTCATAACCCTCGTGCTGGGCGCGGTCACCGCCATGTTATGGGTCGGAGGGCTGGATGTCTTGGCCGGAAAAATTAGCGGCGGTGAGTTGACGGCATTTATCTTTTACGCGGTGATGGTTGCTGCATCGGTAGGTGCAATTTCAGAGGTCTACGGCGATTTGCAGCGCGCCGCAGGTGCTACTGAGCGTTTGCTAGAGCTACTCGCAGCCGAAAATCTAGTGCCCTCGTCAAATACGCCAGTGCCGCTCCCAGCCGAGCCCAAAGGGCATTTGGAATTTGATCAGGTTTGCTTTAGTTACCCCTCGCGACCAGAGCAGCAAGCGATCGATAAGCTTTGCCTCGATATCAAGCCGGGCAGCAGCTTGGCGCTGGTGGGGAGTTCGGGTGCAGGGAAGTCGACCTTGGTTGATTTGATATTGCGATTTTACGATGTGCAGGGCGGCGCAATTCGTTTTGACGGTATTGATATACGTGATTTGAGTTTAGAGGACTTGCGTTCGCAAATTGCTATTGTGCCCCAGCAGCCGGTTTTGTTTACCGGCAGCGTTGCCGATAATATTCGCTACGGCAAGCCCGATGCGACGATGGCTGAGATTGAAGCGGCGGCGCGCAAAGCTTATGCTCACGAGTTTATTGAGCGCTTGAGCGACGGCTACGACAGCTTTGTTGGTGAGGGCGGCATTCGCCTTTCGGGCGGTCAGCGTCAGCGGGTTGCCATTGCGCGGGCGATTCTGGCTGACCCAACCTTGCTGCTTCTCGATGAGGCCACCAGTGCCCTAGACGCCGAGAGTGAGTATCAGGTTCAGCAGGCCCTGGAATTGCTAATGAAAGGGCGCACTACCATTGTGATAGCCCATCGCCTGGCGACGGTGGTCGACGTGGATATTATTGCGGTGTTGGATCACGGTAAGTTAGTGGGGGCCGGTAATCATGCCGAACTTTTACAAAGCTCGCCGCTCTATTCGCGCTGGGCGAGTTTGCAGTTTGATGAAGGCAGTAGCAGTGCCGAAGAAATGGTAACAATGTAATTAACGCGGAGAGACCCTTTGAAATTTTCAGGTAGCCATATCCTCTCTATTAGTCAGTTTGAGCGCAGCGATATCGAGCGGGTGTTTGAAGTTGCCGACCGCATGGAGCCCTATGCTCATCGGCAGCGTGTGACCAAGGTCCTCGACGGTGCCATTCTCGGCAATATGTTTTTTGAGCCTTCTACCCGAACTCGCGTGAGTTTTGGTTGCGCCTTTAATTTACTGGGCGGCGAAGTGCGGGAAACCACCGGCTTTGAGACTTCGGCGATTGCTAAGGGCGAATCACTTTACGATACCGCGCGGGTACTCAGTGGCTATAGCGATGTAATCGTTATGCGCCATCCGGTTTCCGGCTCGGTGGCGGAGTTTGCCGCTGCGAGTCGAGTGCCGGTAATGAACGGTGGTGACGGCGCTAATGAGCACCCCAGTCAGGCGCTATTAGACCTCTATACCATCCGCAAAGAACTGCAGCATCAGGGTCGCAGTGATCTCGACGGCCTGCGTATTGCCATGATCGGTGATTTAAAATACGGCCGCACCGTGCACTCCCTGTGTAAATTGCTGTGTTTATACCGCAATGTCACCGTAGTGTTAATTTCGCCCACAGAGTTACAAATGCCGGGCGCGATTGTTGAGCAGCTGCGCAGTGCTGGTCATACCGTGCTTGAGTCCGATGTCATGGAGGGCAGTATCTCTAAAGTTGATATTGCCTATTCCACTCGAATTCAGGAAGAGCGTTTTGCCGATCGCGCTGAGGCCGATTTGTATCGTGGCCGCTACCGCCTGAATCAGGCAATTTACACCCGCAATTGCGAACCCAATACGGTCATAATGCATCCGCTGCCCCGGGACTCTCGCTCAGAGGCCAATGAGCTCGACAACGACCTCAATGACAATCCGAATTTGGCTATATTCCGGCAGGCGGATAATGGTGTCTTAGTGCGCATGGCGCTGTTTGCGCTGATTTTAGACGTGGTCGATCAAGTCGATAAAAATGCCCGCGATGTTAACTGGTATACCGAGCGGCGTTTCTGAGGTGGTGCAAATAGCGAATGGCTGATTTCAAGCGCAGTGATGTAGAAATAGATGAAGACCGCGCTGCTTGGCGCGGTTTTTTTCAAGTGCGGGCATACCGTTTGCGTCACCGTCTGTATAAAGGCGGCTGGGGGCGCTGGTTGAGCCGAGAGCTATTTGTGCGTGGCCCTGCGGTGGGCGTACTGCCCTATGATCCCGCGCTGGATTGCATTTTGCAGGTTGAACAATTTCGGGTTGGGGCAATGAACCGCTCGGCCAGTCCTTGGATTTCAGAGTTAGTGGCGGGCATTATCGATAAGCCTGACGAGAACCCCGAAGACGTAGCCCGTCGCGAAGCTTTAGAAGAAGCCGGTTTAGATATCACTGACATGGAATCTATTGCTGAATACTATTCCTCGCCGGGGGGCAGTGACGAGTATTTTTACCTGTTCTGTGGGCGCGCAGATTTAAGCGCCGCCGGTGGCTTTTACGGTTTGGCTGAGGAGGGCGAGGATATCCACGCCAAAGTGATTTCCTTTGCCGATGCCATGGCCATGTTAGATGCCGGTCAGATCGACAATGCTCATAGCTTAATCGCCCTGCAGTGGCTGCGCATACATCGCGATACATTGCGCCAACGGTGGCTGGCATGAGTGGTGCCGCTGGGGTGAAAGGCCCTGCCAAACAGCGCGGTTTGCTGCGCTCGAGCTTGTTGGTCAGTGTGATGACCTTGCTGTCGAGAGTCTTAGGCTTGATTCGCGATGTAGTAATTGCCAATTTTTTAGGCGCGAGTAGCAACGCCGACTGTTTTTTTGTCGCCTTTAAAATCCCCAATTTTCTGCGGCGTCTGTTTGCCGAAGGCGCGTTTTCGCAGGCCTTTGTGCCGGTGCTATCTGAGTACCGTGAGAATGGCAGCAAGGAGTCGATCAAGCTATTAGTTGATCGCGTTGCTGGCGCCTTGGGCGGTGTTTTGCTGTTGGTGACCTCGGTGGCGGTGTTGGCGTCGCCGATAGTGGCTACGGTGTTTGCGCCGGGTTTTAGGGCAGACCCCGCTAAATTTCAGCTCACCTCTGACATGATCCGTATCACCTTTCCTTATCTTTTCTTGATTTCCATGACCGGCTTTGCGGGTGGCATTCTCAACACCTTTGGCCGCTATGCGGTGCCGGCGTTCACCCCGGTGCTCCTAAATGTCTGCATGATTGTGGCCGCAGTGTACTTTTCCCAGTACTTTGCGGAACCGGCGATGGCGCTAGCCTGGGGTGTGTTAATGGCGGGGGCGGTGCAAATGGTTTTTCAAATGCCATTTTTGCAGCGCATACAAATGTTGCCGCGGCCGCGCTGGGCATGGGAAGACCCCGGCGTGCAAAAGATTATTACCCTGATGATTCCCGCGCTATTTGGCGTGTCGATCAGCCAAATCAATTTGCTGCTCGACACCATTTTGGCCTCGTTTTTACCCACTGGCAGTATTTCCTGGCTGTATTATTCCGATCGCTTGGTTGAGCTGCCTCTGGGTGTGTTTGCCATTGCCATTGCCACGGTGGTCTTGCCCAATTTGTCGCGGCTAAAAGCGGGTGGCAACGAGTTGGCGTTTGGCGCGACCTTAGATTGGGGTTTGCGCAGCGTGCTGTTGATGGCGGTGCCCGCCACGGCGGCCCTGCTGCTGTTGGCCGAGCCAATATTGGTTACCTTGTTTCAATACGGCGAAATGCAGCTTCGAGACGTGACTATGTCGGCATTAAGCTTGAGGGCGTATACCTTGGGTTTAATTCCGTTTATGTTGATTAAAATCTTGGCCCCAGGCTTTTATGCGCGCCAAGACACTAAGACCCCAGTGCGGATCGGTATTATCGCCATGGTGGCGAATATGGTGATGAATCTTGCACTGGTTATTCCGCTCCATCATTACTGGCAGGTTGGTCACGCAGGTTTGGCCTTGGCCACGGCGGCATCTGCCTGGCTCAATGCGGCCTTATTGTTCCGTGGTCTTCGCCAAAAAGCGGGCTATACAATGCTGCCGGGCTGGGGGCGCTATTGCATGCAGCTGGGCTTGGCGGTAACGGCGATGGCGGCCTGTCTTTGGTATGGCTTGCTATGGTTTGATGGTTGGCAGCAGTGGGGCGCGATGCAGCGAGCCCTCCATTTGGGGGGATTATGTATAGCGGGCAGTGGCGCCTATATTGCGGTAATGGTCGCCTGTGGCTTGCGTCTTAAAGATCTGCGTGGCTCAGTGCCTCATGGCTAGGAGTGTTGCGGGGCGATTAGCGCAACACTGGCGTTTAGTCGAGCCCCTTCCTGAGTTATAATCAGCCGCTTTGTAAACTACAACGATGGTAGGCATGGAGTTAATCCGCGGATTTAAACATTTTCGCCCCGAACATCGCGGCTGCGTAGCCACGATTGGTGCTTTTGATGGTGTCCATTTAGGTCATCAGGCGGTGTTACGCCAGTTAATTGCCAAGGGTAAAGAAATGGGGCTGCCGTCGACCGTGGTTTTGTTTGAGCCTCTGCCGAGAGAGTTCTTTTCACCGAATGATGCGCCAGCCCGCTTAATGAGTTTTCGCGAGAAGTTTGATGCCCTGCGGGAGCTGGGTATTGATCGCGTTTTGCGGATTCGTTTTACCCCAGACTTTCGGGATCTTACCGCCAGCGAATTTATTCACACCTTGTTTGTTGCGGGTTTGGGTGTGAAATACATTGTGGTTGGCGACGACTTGCGTTTTGGCCGCAATCGCAGCGGTGATTTTGGCTTACTGCGTAAATTCGGCAATGTTAATGGCTTTGAAGTAGTCGATACCTCTACGTTGCAGTTTGCTGGGGAGCGGGTGAGCAGCACCCGTATTCGCGAAGTCTTGGCCGACGCGGACTTTGCGCTTGCGGAGCGTTTGTTGGGGCGGCGCTACAGCATATCTGGGCGAGTTATCGTTGGTCAGCAGCTAGGGCGCACTATTGGCACACCAACTGCGAATGTTGAGTTGCACCGACTGCGTTCACCCCTCTCTGGGGTGTTTGCCGTTGAAGTTTATGGCGCAGCAGAGGGTATGTGTCCCGGCGTTGCCAATGTTGGCGTGCGACCCACGATTGGCGATTTATCAAAAGCTATTTTAGAGGTCCATTTACTGGACTTTAACCAGAATATTTACGGCCGCAAAATTCGCGTGGTATTTCGCAAAAAATTGCGTGAAGAAGCGAAGTTTGACGGACTAGACGCCCTGCAGGCACAAATTTCCAACGATGTAGAGCAGGCGCGATCCTTTTTTGATCTTTAAACCTTTGGAATGTGTAAGAAGCCACTATGAGTGAATACAAGCACACCTTGAACCTGCCCGAGACCAGCTTTGCCATGAAGGCAAATTTGGCCCAACGTGAACCCGGTATGCTGAAGCGCTGGCAGGAAGAGGACGTTTACCAGCAAATTCGCGACGCCCGTGCGGGGCGGCAGAAGTTTGTACTTCACGACGGCCCGCCGTATGCCAATGGCGATATTCATATTGGTCACGCGGTAAATAAAATTCTCAAAGACATTATCGTTAAGTCGAAAACCCTCAGCGGTTTTGACGCGCCCTACGTGCCAGGTTGGGATTGCCACGGCCTGCCAATTGAACTCAATGTAGAGAAAAAAGTAGGCAAGGCTGGCCATAAAGTAGATGCCGCTACGTTTCGCGAAAAATGCCGCGAATACGCCTATAAGCAGGTGAATGGTCAGCGTGAAGACTTTAAACGCCTAGGCGTGTTTGGCGACTGGGAAAAGCCCTACCTGACCATGGATTTTGGCTTTGAGGCCAATATCATTCGCGCTCTTGGCAAAATTGTCGACAACGGCCACTTGCACAAAGGCTTTAAGCCTGTGCACTGGTGCATGGACTGCGGCTCTGCACTGGCCGAAGCCGAAGTGGAATACAAAGACAAAACCTCACCAGCGATTGACGTCGCTTTTGCCGCGGTAGATCGCGCTGCGATGCTCGCGGCGGGCGGTTTGCCTGCGGACACCGAGGGCGAGTTAAATTTGGTCATTTGGACCACCACGCCGTGGACTATTCCCGCCAATATGGCGGTGAGCCTGCACCCCGAGCTGGATTATGTGTGGGTGTCATACACCCGCAACAGTGGCGAGACTATTGTCGTGCTCCTTGCCGATGCGCTGCACGAGTCTGCTATGGCGCGCTACGGCGTTGAAGACTTTACGATTGTTGGGCGCTGCAAGGGCGCCGCGCTAGAAAATCTGCTGCTGCAACACCCGCTTTACAGCCGCCAGGTGCCGGTGATTCTCGGCGAGCATGTCACCACCGACGCCGGTACCGGTGCCGTCCACACCGCGCCAGCTCATGGTCAAGACGATTTTGTGGTGGGGAAGGCTTACGGCCTAGAAGTGTATAACCCCGTTGCCGCCAACGGCACCTTCTTGCCCGACACTGAGCTGTTTGCCGGTCAGCATGTGTTTAAGGCCAATGACAATGTGATTGAGGCTTTATCTGAGCGCGGCCGTTTACTGCTGCACAAGCCTTTGGAGCATAGCTACCCCCATTGCTGGCGCCATAAAAGCCCGATTATTTTCCGCGCCACACCTCAGTGGTTTGTCAGCATGACGCAAAACGGACTGCTGGATACCGCGATGAAGGAAGTGGATGCCGTTAACTGGATGCCCGGTTGGGGCCGTGCGCGTATTGAGTCGATGATGCAAGAGCGCCCCGATTGGTGTGTATCGCGTCAGCGTACTTGGGGCGCGCCAATTGCCCTGTTAGTTCACAAAGACACTGCCGAGCTGCACCCGAATACGCCAGCGCTGATCGAAGAAATTGCTAAGCGGGTTGAGGGAGCTGGCATTCAAGCGTGGTTCGACCTTGAGGTCAGCGAGCTACTGGGTGACGACGCCAGCGACTACGTTAAAGTGAGCGATACCCTCGATGTGTGGTTCGACTCTGGCGTTACGCATTACGCGGTCTTAGCGCAGCGCGATAATTTGCAGTTCCCTGCTGATCTGTACTTAGAAGGCTCGGATCAGCATCGCGGCTGGTTCCAGTCGTCTATGCTGACCTCGGTGGCGACAAATGGCTGCGCACCCTACAAGAGCGTACTTACTCACGGTTTTGCCGTGGACGCCCAGGGCCGTAAAATGTCGAAGTCCGTCGGCAATGTGGTTGCGCCGCAAAAAGTCATGAACACCTTGGGCGCCGATATTTTACGCCTGTGGGTGGCGGCAACCGATTACCGCAATGAGATGACGGTTTCTGACGAAATCTTTAAGCGCACCGCTGACTCCTATCGTCGCATCCGCAACACCGCGCGTTTCTTGCTTGCCAATATGGCAGGTTTCGAACCGAAGGAGCATGCCGTTGAACTTGGCGAAATGCTGGCCATGGATCGTTGGATCATGCACCGTGCCGCCGAGTTGCAAGATGAAATCGTCGCCGCATACGAGGCGTATCAATTCCATTTGATCTATCAGAAGTTACATAATTTCTGCGTGTTGGAGCTGGGCGGCTTTTATCTGGATATTATTAAAGATCGTCAGTACACCACCAAGGCGAATAGCTTAGCCCGGCGGTCGGCGCAAACGGCGATGTACCATATTGCTGAGGCGCTGACCCGCTGGATTGCGCCAATACTGAGTTTTACTGCCGACGAACTGTGGGAACACCTACCAGGACAGCGCAGCGGCACCGTATTTGCTGCGGAGTGGTATCAGGGTTTGAGCCGTATGGATGCTGATGCTGAAATGGACAGTGATTTTTGGGAAACGGTGCAGTCGGTTAAGTCAGCGGTTAATAAAGTATTGGAAGGCGCCAAAAAAGAAGGCTTGGTTGGCGGCAGTCTGGCCACCGAGGTGACTTTATTCTGCGATGAGAGCCTGATGAACAGCTTGGTTAAATTGGGCGACGAGTTGCGCTTCGTCTTAATTAGTTCTGCTGCACGTTTAGCGCCGCTGTCCGCCGCCAATGAGGCAGTGGCTACCGATGTTGACGGTTTGCAGGTGCGCGTCGCCGCCAGTGACGGCGAGAAATGCAGTCGCTGCTGGCATCATCGCGAAGAAGTTGGTCAATCTTTAGAGCATCCTGAATTGTGCTTCCGCTGTATTGATAACGTCGACGGCAATGGCGAAGTGCGGTTTTATGCTTGAGTCTGGGGTGAGCTTCGAGCAGGCGGCTGAGCGGCGCAGCAGGGTGTTTTGGCTGTTGGTGGTGGTCGCGGTTATTGTCGTGGATCAGATCACGAAGTACCTTGCCAACAATACGCTGGGCTACGCCGAACCCCACCCGGTATTGCCGGTTTTAGATATCACTTTGCACTATAACCGTGGCGCAGCATTTAGCTTTTTGAGTGATGCAGGCGGTTGGCAGCGCTGGTTTTTTTCGGTCATAGCGCTGGCGGTAAGTATTTATATTGCGGTCTGGCTGCAGCGCCTCAAGCGTGAACAATGGCTATTGTCGCTGGCGCTGGCGCTGGTATTAGGCGGCGCATTGGGTAATTTGTGGGATCGTGTGTGGTTTGGCTATGTTATCGATTTTATTTCGGTACATTGGGACCACCACTATTTCCCCACCTTTAATATTGCCGATGCGGGCATTAGTGTTGGCGCAGTGCTGTTGCTGCTCGATATGTTTTTAAATCCCGAAACTGAAAAATCATCCTGAGGGATGTGTGGATTCTATTGAATGACTGATATGCAAATTGCTCCCGGCACTGAAATTACTCTGCACTTCGCTTTAGGTATTATTGATGGCGATGAAGTCGATTCTACCTTTGGCGGTAAGCCCGCTACGTTTAACTATGGCGACGGCAGCTTGCTCCCCGGTGTTGAGGCCAAGTTGCTTGGCTTGAGTGCGGGTGCGAGCGAAACCTTTACCCTGGCGCCAGAAGATGCCTTTGGTCAGCGCAATCCGGCTAATATTCAGCGCTTTCCCCGCAGTCAGTTTGCTGCGGACATGGTGCTTGAGGAGGGGGTGGTGATTTCCTTTGCCGATGCAGCGCGGGCGGAATTGCCCGGCGTGATCAGTGAAGTGAGCGATGAATCGGTTATGGTTGATTTCAATCATCCCTTGGCTGGTCGTAGCCTCGCCTTTCGAGTTGAAATTCTGAAGGTAAGCGCGCAGGCTCCGGCCAATTAGGCGTAATTGAATAAGGTGAATGTAGTGGTAGGCACAAGCAATAAAATGCCGATTATGATGGCTAACCCCCGGGGGTTTTGCGCCGGGGTAGATCGCGCCATCGAAATTGTGAATCGGGCCTTAGACGTCTTTGGCGCGCCAATCTATGTTCGCCACGAGGTTGTACATAATAAATTTGTGGTTGAAAATCTTCGCCAACGCGGAGCGGTATTTGTCGACGAGCTTATTGAAGTACCCGACGATAAAATCGTGATCTTCAGTGCTCACGGCGTTTCGCAAGCGGTGCGCAAAGAAGCGCAAACGCGTGGTTTAAAAGTATTTGATGCCACCTGCCCCTTGGTAACCAAGGTTCATATGGAGGTGGTCCATTTTAGTGGCGAGGGGCGCGAGTGCGTGTTGATCGGCCACAAAGGTCACCCCGAAGTAGAGGGCACCATGGGCCAGTACAGCGGCGCTCAAGGTGGTGATATCTACTTGGTTGAGGACGTTGAGCAAGCTTTGGCGCTAGAGGTGCAAAACCCTGACCGTCTGTCTTTTGTTACTCAGACTACCCTGTCGATGGACGATACGGCTGCGGTGATCGACGCGCTGCGCAGTAAATTCCCTAATATTGAAGGCCCGCGTAAAGACGATATTTGCTACGCCACCCAAAATCGCCAAGACGCTGTCAAAACCTTGGCCGAGCAGGTTGATTTGGTTTTGGTGGTGGGCTCGCCAAATAGCTCTAATTCCAACCGGCTTCGCGAACTGGCTGAGCGCATAGGCTGCAAGGCCTATTTGATCGACAGTGAGACCGATATTCGCAGTGAGTGGCTGGCTGATAATCCCCGTATTGGCATTACCGCTGGGGCGTCTGCACCGGAAGTGCTGGTCCATGCGGTAGTGCAGCGGCTTTGTGAACTCGGCGCGCAAGCCCCGGTAGAGCTAGCGGGTCGCCCTGAAAATATCACGTTTTCACTGCCTAAAGAGTTGCGTTTAATCGATATCTCGTAAAATATGCGCTGGCTGCCTATGGGCAGCTGTTACTTGGGGATTTTTGCAGTCGCAGCCGCCCTCCAATGCTGATAACCAGCTGATATTTGTCATTTAAACCAGACTTGCACAGGCTTATGGTGCCAGCTTGGAACGCGCCACTGGCAGTGGCTGCACGGCCATTGGGCAGGTAAGAAACGTAGTTAGCTACCCAGCGGTTGCCACTAATATAAATATTTTCGTGGTCTGTTGCGGTATACAGGCTAGTCTCAGTATTCTCTCGTTGACCGTTGTCGTTGCTGTCGATAAACAGTTCGACGCCGCTGCGCCAGTCACCATTTTGATTCCAAACACTGACCCGCTGCTGCTGTGAAATGGCCGTGGCGCGGGCGTTTGCCAATAAATGATAAAGATTGTAGGCGGCGCTCCGCAGCTGCTGCTGTTGAATAAAATGACTCATGGCCGGAACCGCAATTAGGCCTAAAATAGCACTGATTGCCAAGGTGCTAATCAGTTCGATCAGGGTGACCCCTCGGTTTTCCATTATGGACTCCTTTCCATAGTGGCTTAAACTGCATGTTATTGGCGAGAAAGTATATTAGGAACTATATTTCACGGGATATTGTTCATTCTTGATCCTATTTGGAGTCAAGCCCGTAGCAAATAACTTTACGTAAGATTAAATGAAAGTCAAGGATATCAAGGGATCTGGGATGTTGCGTCGGAATGCATTGGTGGCAGGCTATACCCTTATCGAGCTAATGGTGACTGTTGCGGTAGTTGCTGTGCTCGCGACGGTGGCCATTCCCAATTTTAGCACCTTTATTAGTAACTCTCGCGAGCGAGCGGATGTCCAGTCGATGTTAAAGGCACTTGTGGCGGCGCGTTCTGAAGCGGTAGTCAGGGCACGCCCGGTTATTTTAACCGCTAGCGGTGGTGACTGGGCTAAAGGTTGGCAAACCTGGGTCGACCTGAATGACAACGGCAGCTTTGACGCTGGTGAGGCGTTCAAGGAAACGCCGCCAATAAAAACCAGCGCTAAAATCACGGCTAAAATTGGCACTTCCTCGGTGAACAGTGTGACCTTTGATAATCAAGGCTTTATCCAGGATTCAAAAGCGGTGGTATTAAGCTATCGCAGTGAGCCGGAAAAATGCAGTCATGATCGCGATATCAATATCACCGCGAGTGGTCAGGTCACGATTACGGATCGGGTTTGCCCATGAGTCGTTATACGCAGCGTGGCGTTTCCTTAATTGAGGTGTTAATTGCAGTGCTTATTACGGCAACAGGGGTGCTAGGGGCCTCTGCATTGCAATTAAATTCGGTCAAGTTTAATCAAGTGGCCAATATCCGGTCTGCCGCAGTATTCCTGTCTAACGACATAACAGATCGAATGCGAGCAAATAGAACGCTTGCGCTGGCAGGGCGCTATGACTTAGCCGTTGACGATGATGCGCCAGAGGGCGACACCATTGTCGACATAGACTTGCAAGAATGGTTGGCTGAGTTAGCTCTGCGTTTGCCTGAAGGTGATGGTGCAATAAGTCGCGATGGCAATGTCATTACAGTCACTGTGCAATGGGATGAAGGACGTTTGAGTAAATCACGATTAGCCGGTGGCGGTAATATTCAGAGCTTTGTATTTGTGACGGAGTTCTGAGCATGAGATTAAAGCGTGTTAAACAGCTCGGTTTCGGGCTCGTCGAATTAATGATTGCAGTGACGTTGGGCATTTTACTCAGCACGGCGGTTATACAGGTGTTTTTGGCGACCAGTACCAGCTCTAAAATGCTGGATTCGATGGCGCAAATTCAAGAGAACGCACGTTTTGCTATGCGCTTCTTGTCCCGCGAAATTCGGATGGCAGGCTATATGGGCTGCAGCTCGATTGGCGCCGCAGGCTTCAATAACATTGCCTTGCCAGCTAGTACTGCTATTTTCACCCCAGGTACAGCATTGGTTGGTGTCGATAATGTCACTGGCAGCGATGCCAAGTCAGCAGTAGTGGGAACCGATAGGCTGACCATAAAGCGCGCATCGGACCAGTTTATTACCTTGACCGGGAATCTGCCGCCAGACAATGCCAATATACAGGTTGAAAATAATTCGGTTAACTTTGTTAAAGAAGATTTTGTCATGGTAACCGACTGCTTAAACGGAGATATGTTTCGGATTACGAATACGCCAAAAAAGAAAGGTGAGGGGCAGACCACCTTGGCCCACGCTACTGGCAGTAACTCAGATAATAAGCTTAGTAAAATTTACACTGGCGAAGCCGAGGTATTTGGCTTTCAAGTAATAGACTTTTTTATTGGCGATACTGGCCGAAAAAGCTCGGCGGGCAACCCGATTAATGCGCTGTATTTCCAGCAATTAACGTTAACATCTGGTGGCGTGGCGACCGCCCCGATCGAGTTGGTGGAAGGTATCGAAAATATGCAGCTGAGTTATGGTGTAGACACCAATGCTGATCGCGCGGTCGATGTATATCAGACTGCAGCAGAGGTAGCCGATTGGGCGACGGTGTTGAGCGTGCGCATTGAGCTAATTATGTATGGCTCGCAAGACAATGTGGTGGGTAGAACGGGCGCAGCTGATGCGCAGCAACTCAGCGATGCCTCTGGCGATTTGGTCGCCAATAATGATGGCCGTCTGCGTCAGGTATTTACCAATGTATTTACTATCAGGAATCGATTGCAATGAATGGCCTAGCCCGACGTACTTGGCGACCATACCGCTCGCAGCGCGGCGCGGCCTTGATTGTGAGCTTGGTATTTATGCTGATTTTGACCATTATCAGCATCGCCTCTATGCAAACCGCAACCTTGCAGGAGCGCATGGCGGGTAATATGAAGGAAAATACCATTGCCTTTCAGTCTGCCGAAGCCGCTTTGCGCACTGCCGAAGGGGTGCTGCGCAGTGGCGTGCTGCCAGGTTTTGACGGTACAGACGGCTTTTATCAATCTTGTCCAGACCCCGCGGATACTCGCGACGCCTGCAAATATCCGGCATGGTCAGATTACGATTCCAAGGGCTGGTTAAGCCTGCAAAATAAAATACCTGATGCCGCTAAGCAGCCGGAATATATTATTCAGCAATTGAACCGAGCCGGTAATAAAAATGATGTGCTGGATTCCGATCGCCCGGTTTCTCGCGATGGTTTTTATCGAATCATTGCCCGTGGTTATGGGTATAGTGATCGCAGTATGGTGGTTCTCGCTACCACGTATAAACGACAAGAATTGTAAGAGCCATTGTCGGCTTTACACAAGGATCACAGCGCGCAATATGCGTAGGGGAAAGCTCATGCAACAGCAAAATAAATATGCAGCAAGCGTAGGCAAAAAAATAGGCTTGCTTGCGGTCGTGTTTGTGATGGCTGCGGGCTTCTCGCTACCCGCGTCAGCGCAAGTGTCTTGCACCGTCACAGAAACCTCTATTGTTGATATTGGGAAGAATAATAGTAACGACAGTTATGTTTACTCGACACTTTCCAGCATTGACCGGGTCGTAAGTTATGTTTTAAAAAGCGGTAATGCGAATAGCTGCCCAAGTTCAGCGTTTCGTACTAGCGGCAATATATTGACAGTCTTGAATAGTAATAGTAATTCTTATACATGCATTGCGACGGTAACTGTTGAAGGTAAAAAGTTGGGGTGCACCGATCCCGTGTCAACAAGCTTAGAGGGTATTGCACAAGCGCCACTGTTTTTGACTCAATCTATACCGCCCAATGTAATGTATGTGTTAGATGACTCTGGGTCTATGCAGTTTGAATTAATGCCTGATGATATCATCGCCGGGAGTAGTCGCTATATATTTCCTCGTGCAAATGGTATTTACGGCGGCAGTGATTATTCAAATTATGTGCCTACCGTTGACGATAACGATCCTTATAATGCGCGCTCGCGTTCACCGCAAATTAATAGTCTTTATTACAATCCATCCTCCACCTATTACCCATGGATAAAATCGAATAATAGTAGCTACCCAAATGCAAATCCGGTGTGCGCACTGCATAATCCAATGCGCACGACGCTGTTACCAAATGCCGCGTTTTGTCGAAATTTGACGGTAGATAATAGCAACTACAATAGTAATTATTGGTTTAGTTGCAAGAGTGATGATAGCTGCACCAGTACCAATAGTATTAAAACATTTTGGCCGGCAACCTATTTTTGGTACAAGGGCAGCGGCAGTTATTGGAATTGGGCGAGTTACGAGCGGAAGCAAATTAGATCGGGTCAAACCTTCACTGGTCACGGCCGGGAAAAGCGTGACGACTGCGCGGCGGCCTCATTGGGGGTGTGTACTTACGCTGAGGAAATTCAAAACTTCGCTAACTGGTATACCTATTATCGTTCGCGAGTGTCAATGGCGAGAGCGGGCTCCGGCTTTGCCTTTGTTAGCCAAAGCAGCGGATTACGGATTGGTTTTGGTAGTATAAATCAGCCCAGTACCACGGTAGATGGGGTGAACTCTGAGGTTGTTGTTAAAGGCGTGCGGAAGTTTGCCGGCAGCGATCGAGATGCGTTTTATGACGCACTTTATGGTCGAGATATTCCCAGTGCAGGTACGCCTTTGCGGCGTGCTATTGATGCTGTCGGCACTTACTATAAACGTACCGATAATAAAGGGCCTTGGGGTACTACTCCTGGCACGAATGACACCAGTACTCAGTTATCTTGTCGCCGCAATTACACGGTATTAATGACGGACGGCTATTGGTCTGGAAGTTCCGTGTCTGGCGCTGGCGGTAATAATAACGACGGTACAGATAACCCGACCCATACCGGGTCTGCGGGGCAAAGCTATCAGTACAAAGCGGTTTCGCCGTTTAAAGACAGTCGCAGCGACACCCTCGCTGATGTGGCAATGTATTACTGGAAAAATGATTTACGCAGCGATATGCCCAACACGCTTGCGGAGACGAAAGATAATCCGGCCTTCTGGCAGCATATGGTTACCTTTGGTGTCGGCTTGGGTGTGGCCGGTACGATTGATCCTGCGACGGCATTTGCCGCAATAAAGAGTGGCGCCAATATCGATTGGCCAAATCCAACCAGTGCCGACGCCCATAAAATTGATGATTTATTACATGCTGGAGTGAACAGTCGCGGCGGATTCTTTAGCGCGGCAGAGCCTGCTAAATTTGCCAACGACTTGTCTGGTGTACTGGACACCATTACTAGCCAAAGTAAATCGTCGGCGTCGTCAATAGCCTCTAACTCAACACGCTTGGATTCGGGCACGTTGGTGTACCAGGCGAGTTTTAATAGTTTGGATTGGGCTGGTCGAATTGTCGCCTACAATTTGAATTCTGACGGCAGTTTGAAAGGGGTAGCCTGGGATTCCAATAACAACAGTATTGCCAGTGCCGCCACTCGTAATATTGTTGTTGGCTTGGGCGCGCCGGGTACTCTAGTGACGTCGGCTATTAGCTTTACGGGAAGTAATTATAATGCGCTTTCCTTAAGTTTACAGACGGCGTTGCTTGCCGGTGGCTCGCCAACGACCGCATTAGATCGGCTGGCGTGGCTGCGTGGGGACAAGAGCAAGGAAGGCATTACTTTGCGCCAGCGCTCCACTCCATTGGGCGATATCATTAATTCAGATCCCTATTTTGTCGACAATTTAGCGGACTATGGTTTTGGGGTTTTGAGCGGCACTGAAGGCAGTAGTTATAAAACCTTTTTGAATGCGAAGAAGTCTCGCACATCAATGATTTATGTTGGTGCTAACGATGGCATGCTCCACGGCTTTGACGCGCTGACGGGCAAAGAAAAATTCGCCTACTTGCCGGTGGCAAGCTTTCCGAAATTAGCGGCGCTGACCGACCCTGCTTATGTGCACAGCTACACAGTAGACGGTTCGCCGCGGGCAAGCGATGCCTATATTAACGGTCAGTGGCGAACCGTATTGATTGGGTCCATGGGTGCGGGTGGCAAGTCGGTGTTTGCCATTGATGTTACCGATCCGGCCTCGTTAACCAAGAGCAATTTCCTGTGGGAGAAAGCGACATCGTTGTTAGACACCGACAAGCTTGGTGTTGCCATGAGCGAGCCAGTAATTGCGCGTTTGGACGCTGGCGATAAATGGGTAGCCATTTTTGGTAATGGCTACGCCTCTGGTGACAATGTGAAATTATTTGTCGTAGATCTGGCGACAGGCGCCGTATTAAAGGCAATCGATACCGGTGTTAGTGGCGTCGGTAATGGGCTGGGGACACCGGTCCCCGTCGATGTTGATAGCGACCGCATAACTGACTATGTTTATGCAGGCGATTTAAAAGGTAATCTGTGGAAGTTTGATTTTACTGGTAATTCAATTGCAACATGGGATGTTGCATTTAAAGACGGCAGTGTTCCAAAACCACTCTTTCAGGCCGTGGATAATAATGGCCTTGCGCAGCCAATTACGGTGCGACCCACGGTTGGGTCTCACAAAGAAAGTGGTTACATGGTGTATTTTGGAACGGGTAAATACTTTGAATACGCCGACGCCGTTGTGGGCAGCAGCCCACAGATACAAGATTTTTACGGCATAAGAGATGTCGGCGCTAGAGTGCTTAATCGTAGCGATTTAGTTACCCAAACCGTGGTTTACGAAAATATAGGAACGCTTACTGACGGCAGCAGTAGTGCCTTCCCGGTTCGCTTGGTTAGCAATAATAGTGCAACTAGCACACCGGTATACGGTTGGCATTTGCGGCTATTGGCGCCATCTGGGGTCGCAAATGGTGAACGCGCGGTATCAAAGCCAATATTGCGAAATGGCCGTATTATTTTTACTAGCATTATTCCGAATAGCGATGCCTGTGGTTACGGCGGCCGGAGCTGGTTAATGGAACTTGATGCTAACAATGGTGGGCGCTTAAGCAGCCCAGCCTTAGATGTGAATGCCGATGGCAAGGTTGATGAGCTAGATCAAATCTTGTTTGAAGGTAAGTACTACCCCATCAGCGGCCGTGGCAGTGACGAAATGATAAAAACGCCGGGCATTATTGGCGCTGGCGACCTTGAATATAAATATACCTCTGGCAGCAGCGGTACAATCGGTGTGGTCACTGAGTCTGCCGGTGAAGGTGAGCTATTAGGAAGACAGTCATGGCGGCAGTTTCAATGAGGAGTAAATGTGTGAAACGGAATTTGGGTTTTACTTTAGTAGAGTTGATGATCACTGTTGCGATAATTGGGATACTGGCTTCAATTGCCTATCCCAGTTATCAAGAGCAAATTGCTAAGTCGCGGCGTAACGAAGCAACTAATGCGCTCTTTAGCAGTGCCCAGGCCCTAGAGCGCTATTACTCGGCTAATGGCCGCTATACAACAGCCTCTGGGGGCACCGCGCTTCCCGCTGTTTTTGTTAGCAGGGTGCCCGACAGTGGCACGGCGTTTTACACTATAGCGGCAACGGCTGCCGCAAATAATACCTTTACCCTTAAGGCAACCCGCAGCGGCCCCATGGTGGGCGACGCCTGCGGTAACTTTACGTTAAATGAAACTGGGCAATTGGCCTTGCTCGATAAGCCATCTGGCTCTAGTAAAACGGTTGCCGATTGCTGGCGGCGCTAAGAGAGCGTCTACGTCAGCGCTATTTTACCTAACGATACAAATTAGCCTTGCTGCCTGCCGCTGGTCGTTGAAAAACGACCAGTTGTCGGAATCAGCCTGACATTGCGCTGGCGGCGGTTTAGCCTGTAAACGCCCAATTTACAGGATGCTTTTTTCTCATGAATGTTTCTGCCCGGCAACGCGGCTTCACTTTGATTGAGCTAATGATTACCGTCGCGATAATTGCGATCATTTCTATGATCGCTATGCCTTCGTATCGCGATTATGTTGAGCGCGCGAATCGTTCGGCGGCAACGAGTTATCTCCTTGAAGTAGCGAATTTGCAAGAGCGCCGCTTTCTAGATGCCCGCGCCTACGCTGCAGATATGACGGCGCTAGGCGCAAGCCCGCCAAGCGAAGTTGCTACCAATTACACCGTTACGACGGCGGGCGATAACACAACCGCGCCGCCGAGTTACATCATCACGGCGACACCTAAATCTAGCGGCACACAAAGCGGCGATAGCTGCGGCACGCTGACCTTAAATAGTCAGGGTGAGAAAGGTCACGCCAGCGGAGCAAGCCGATGCTGGAATTGAATTTAAAGCGCGGTTATACACTGCTTGAGCTAATGGTCACCTTGGCAATTGTTGCGATATTGGCATCGATCGCCGCGCCGTCCTTTAATGTTTTTATGGAGAATCAGCGGGTACGCAGCGTCAGCAACGATTTAATTGGTGCAATAAATTTAGCGCGTAGTGAAGCGGTAACCCGAAATACCGACGTAACGGTAGCGCAAGCGGCTGGTGGCTGGTCCAATGGCTGGACAGTTAGCGCCGGTACTGCGGTATTGCGGACGGTCGATGGTGTTGGCGGAATTACGGTGAGCAGTGGGGTAACAAGCGTTATTTATGGCAGCAACGGTCGCGCCAGTGTCGCCGCCGAATTTACCTTAGCACCCAGCTCGGGAACCGCGAGTCGCAGCAAATGTGTGTCGATTTCCTTAAGCGGTAAGCCCAGCAGTGAATCGGGGAGCTGTTAATGAATAGCGTAGCGGCAGGGCGTAAGGCGCGTGGTTTTACGCTTATCGAGGTGCTGGTGGCGCTGGTGGTGCTGTTGGTGGGGGTAATGGGCGCCGCGGGTTTAATGGTGCGTACCGTCCAGCAAGAGGTCGAGGCCTATCAGCGCTTACAGGCACTGAACTTACTGCAAGATATGACCGACCGCATGAACGCGAATCGCGGGGTGGTCGAGTGCTATTCCTACGGCAGCACGGGGGCCACGTTAGGCTACGGGGTGTCGACGTTTACCGCCTGCACCAGTGGCTCTGCGACAGAAAAAGCCATGGTCACCGCGGATCTTACGGCATGGAATAATGCCCTGAATGGAGTGTCTGAGCAGTCGGGCAGTAATAACAGTGGTGCAATGGTCGGCGCCAGAGGTTGCATTGTGCAAGTGAGTGCCGCCGAGCGTACCTACCGCATCACCGTCGCGTGGCAGGGCATGAATAAAACGGTGGCCCCGCCCGCCGATAATACCTGTGGCCTTAATGCTTTTGGTGATGAAAAGCAGCGGCGAATAGTGAGTTCTATTGTGCGTATAGGGTGGCTGTCATGATGGCGAAACGCGCCAGGCTACTGGCTAAACAGCAGGGTATGTCCTTAGTCGAAATCATGATTTCGCTTGGCTTAGGGGCCTTCATGTTGCTGGGCATTATTAGTCTTATGGCGTCTGTGAGTTCAACACGCTCAGCCTTAGCCAATACCTCAGATCAAATTGAAAATGGTCGTTATGCCCTTCAGTTATTAAGCGAGGATATCGCTTTGGCCGGGTTTTACGGCATGTATCACCCTGGGGTGGGCGTGGCAACGTATACGCTGCCAAACCCCTGCGCTAATGCCACAAATATATCGGATCTTGGCTTTGCGGCGTCGCCGTTACAGATGCCTGCGCCCCTGGTGGGCTACCCAGCAACGAGCACCTTACCAAGCTGCTTTGCAACTGAGGCGGTGAATGATTCCGAAGCCTTGGTTGTGCATCGTGTCGAGCCCACGCAAATTGATGTCAGCACGATTACCAGCACCAATATTCCTTATTTACAAATTGCAGATTGCGACGCGGGCTTGCCCTTTGTGTTGTCTACTGCCAAGAACGACTTAAATTTACAAATTAAAGACTGCGATACCTTAGCGGTAGCCTGGCCCTATGTGGTCCGCAGTTATTTTATTAGTCCCTGTGAAGACTGTAGTGGCGGTGGTAACGGTGATGGAAAACCGACGTTAAAAATGCACGAATTCAGCGGCGGCGTTCTGAGCACCAAGGCATTGGTGGCTGGAGTAGAAGATATTCATTTTTCCTACGGTATGGACCTTGATTTAAACGGTAGTCCAGATTGTTACGTCAGCGACCCTCGCGTAGACACTGCGCCGACGGCGTGCGCAGGCACCTGGCAGGTGGACGATTGGAAGAATTGGGCAAATGTTGTTTCAGTAAGAGTGAGCTTGCTGGTGCGGGGGGCAACCGCCAGTGGCGGCGATGCCGCTAAAACCTACGATATGGGACGAAGCAGCCGCAGCGGGCCCTTTAGTGATGGCTTTAAGCGCCAAGTCTACTCCTCGGTGATTAGTGTGCCCAATGTTGGGGGAGTGCGTGAAAGTGAATAACACAATCGCTAGCGATAAAGCCCAGCGCGGTGTCGTGCTGATCGTGGTGCTGATAATGCTCGGGGTATTCAGCGTGATCGTCGTGAGCATGATCGGCGGCAGTAATATCAATTTCAAAATTGCCGGTAATCAGCAATATCGCATGGAGGCGAAATTAGCTGCTCGCCACGCGCTGGAAACCTACGTAAGTAATCCAAATAATTTTGCCTTGCCACTGCCAGTTCGCGCGAGTGTGATTGATATCGATTTTAATGGTGACGGACTTGCCGATATGGCGGGCACAGTGCCGCCGCCAACCTGTTTACGGTCGGCACCGGTAATGCGCTCGGAATTGAATGAGCGCAATGTCAAAGATCGTGATTGCTTTAAGTCAGTGCAAGTGGTCGGCGGCAATATTTTTAGCGATACCACCGGCACCGCAGCAATAAATAAGTCAGGTTGCGTAAAAATGACCTGGGACACGCTTGCTAGGGTAAATGACTCGGTGACGGGTGCCGCATTAGAAATGCATCAGGGCGTCTATTTACGAGCGGGCGAGGGCACAACATGCCGTTAAGCGACAAGCCACATTCAGCGCGTTTTGGAGTTGATTTATCATGAATATAAAGCCGATAAAATGGTGTAAAAATACCCTGGCCGCACTCGGCTGCGCGCTAGCTTCGGCAACATTAATGGCTGAAGACATTGACTTGTTTGTCGGCAGCAGTGCCTCGGTAGATCCTGCTACAGTAATGTTGACCTGGCATACCAGCGCGAATGTTAGCGCAAACGCCGTACATGGCTGCCGGTATATCGGCGCAAATGGTCTAGCCACCACGGTTGAGCCTTCTTTAGGGGCCGATACGGTGGGGGGCATGGAGCAGTGTGCAATAGTTAATGCGCTGCAAACCGTGCGGAATTCGCCAGATCTGGTGGGCACGTTGAAAGTAGGTGTAATGACGTTCTCCGACAGCCCAGGCGGTTGTGGCAACTTACTCATTCCGCCAACACTGCTCACCACGACTGGTATCGACTCGATGATCTCTACCTTAAAGGGGCTTACTAAACAGACCCTGCCGGGGAATCAGAGTCAATTAGGTGATGCCGTCGCCGAAACCTGGGCTGCGCTCAACGGGCTTCCCACCTCTTGTTCTGGCACTGACTATAGCGCAATAAAAGAAACCTCAACGAACTGCAGTAATGCGGTGATGATTTATATCGGCAATGCAGTGGCGGCAAATGCTAGCGTAAAAGATGGCAATGGGAACCCCGGCACTAAATTGAAAGAACAGTTGACCTCGGCCTTTGGTTATAGTGCTGGGTCAAGTAAATACAATGAGTTTGCCACAATTCGAAATGGTAACGGCTTTAATTTAACGCCCGCTGACAGCTACTGGGGCGACGAGTGGACTCGTTTCATGCGTTATGTAGACGTCGATGACAGCACTCAGATCGACCGTAACGTTACCACTTATAGCATTGCGGTATACGGCGAAAGTTTTGTTAATCAAGTCGCCGACGAGATCGCTTTTTACCAAGACATGGCGAAAGTGGGGGGCGGTGAAGCCTACCTTGTAAAAAGCACCGAAAGTGATGCTTTAACCCGCGTTTTACTGGAAATTTTCAACGAAGTACAAGACGTGAACAGCGTTTTTTCGTCTGCGACATTGCCGGTGAGTGCGAATACGCAAGGTACTTACGAGAACCAGATTTATATTGCGATGTTCCGTCCCGACCCGTCGGGTGGGCCGCGCTGGATTGGCAATGTTAAACAGTTTCAGTTTGGGGTGGATGACGCTGGTTCTATTGTATTGACCGATGCCGATGACTCTACCACTGGCTCAAATTCCATTGTTAACTCTGAAACCGGTGGTCTCGTTGATGATGCATTAAGTTTTTGGACGACCAACACGCCAAGTAACTCAGCGAACTGGCCAGCCCTACCTGATGGCTTTTGGAAGAATAGCCCAGAAGGCGATGGCGGTGCGCGTGATGCGCCAGACGGCGACTTAGTGCAAAAAGGTGGTGCCGGCCAGATGCTGCGGGTGGATTACCTAACTAGCACTAATGCACGGCGGGTCTTGACGAATAAATGCGCTGCAGGCGCCTGTGGCAGTACGGGTTTGGTTGATTTCAAAACCTCCAACACAGAGCTGTCGAATTATTTTGCTGGATTGTTGTCGGTGACCAGCAGTAATACATCTGCGGTAATCACGGCCGGTGCCTACGGCACCGCCGACGGCAGCGTCGCGTGTACCAATGTTAATGGTAATAAATGGGACTGTAGCTATAGCCTAACGCCGGCGAGTATTAATATTAGCAGTGGTGGTAGCGCATTTAATTTTAATACGGCCAATGATGCCGTTATTTTAAGTACTGGAATTCCCGGCAGTGCCACTTGTACCACTAATAGTCCGTGTCCGGTGAGCGCCGGCACAGCGAATGGCTTTACTCTGCGGTTAACGAATGATGTCAGTGGTAACTTCACGGCGAAAACGATTACCAAAGTCAGTCAGCTCATTAATATTCAGCAAAATAGCCATGGTATTCCATCGGGAACCACGACTGCGCAAAAAACCCTAAAGGAGTGTGTTAACGATGGCGCGTCCGGCAGTAGTGCTGTTTACAATGTCGGCAAAATTACGAATACGGTTAGCTTAGTTAATGGCACATACGTTGATAGTAGTAATTTTACAGGTAAGGTAAAAGCAAACGGCAATAATTATCATTATGTGTTCGCCTCAGTCTCGGCAAACGTTCGATGCGGCAGCAGCGGGGATACTCTCACCGTTGAGAATTTAATCAATTGGATTCGCGGTGACGATATTGCGGGCAACGAAAGCATGACTGGCCCCTGCCCCGTTGGCGAACGTGGCACAAACTGCCCAATTTCGATTCGCGCCTCGATTCATGGCGACGTTCTGCACTCCAGACCTGCCGTCGTAAACTACGGTAGTGGTACTGGCGTGGTGGTTTACTACGGTGCCAATGATGGCCATTTCCGCGCAATTAACGGTAATCAAACGGCGGTAATGACTAATGGTGCTGGTGTGTCAGTTCGTCCTGGCGGCGAGCTGTGGAGTTTTGTTGCTAAGGATTTTTTAGATCAATTTCCCCGTTTATTTCGTGACGATCCGGCAATCCGCTTTCCCGATACCCCGGAAAGTTCAAGAGCAGAGCGACGCAAATATTTCTTTGATGGTACTACCACGTTTTTCCAAGACGATAGGGCCACAAGTGCAACCTCGGGTGATAAATACTTGTATTTGAGCTCTCGTCGTGGCGGCCGATTCATGTATGCCATGAATGTGACCAACCCCTTTGTTCCGTCGTTAATGTGGAAACTTGATAACACGATTATTAATGAGCTTGGCTATACCTGGTCGCAGCCCAAGGTCACGAAAATAGGTGGTCGCGATCGTCCGGTATTGGTTTTTGGTGCCGGTTACTCCCCAGAGCAAGATGCCGATCCTGTCGTTGCGGCAGACACCATGGGACGCGGGGTGGTTATTCTCGACGGTATCACCGGTAAGATTATTTGGGCGTCGTTGTATAGCTGTGCAGGTATTGGCAGCAGCCATTACGCGAGTGTGACTACCGAGGGCGTGGCGGGAACGTGTGTTACTAATGCGGGCCTTACTAGCGCCTTTGCGGCAGATATAACCTTTCTTGATCGGCGCGGAGACGGCTATACCGACCGGCTGTATGCGAGTGATGTCGGCGGCAATATTTGGCGCATTGATTTAGATAAATCTGATTCCTATACCGCTACCGGAAACAGTGTGCCTGTCTCGGAAATTGCGATTAGTAAATTTGCCGAATTAGCCAGTGCGGGTAACGGCAAGCGCAAGTTCTTATATGGCGTGGATATCATTCCCACCCGTAATCACGATTTGGTGGTTGCCGTTAGCGGTGACCGTGAACACCCCTTGTACACTAGTTCAACAACCGCGGGTACGGCGCAGAACGTGCAAAACCGCTTTTATATGCTGATAGATCGCAATACTGGTTCGTCGGCGGGTAGTACCACTGCGATCTACAACAGTAATTTACTGAATCAAACCGATGTCAGTGCCAATTGCTTTGATTCGGTCAATGGCGGCTACGAGGCCTCTGCTACCGATAATGCGGCTGTTGCTTGTTCTAGTACAAATACTAAACGCTATGTCTTTGACGGCCGCGATACAAACTACAAAGGCTATTACTTTGATCTGACGGTGGGTGAAAAAGGTGTTAACGCACCGCTGACCGAAGCGGGTACCGTGTATTTTGCGACAAATCAGCCAGATACCCGAACTGATTCCACTAGCTGCAAAAGTGGCTTAGGCCGCGCTTTTGCTTACAAAGTTGATCTGTTCACTGGCAGCCGCACTCGTACGGAGTACAGTGGTGGCGGTTTACCGCCTAGCCCGATCTCCGGTCTTGTTAATTTGAACGACGAAATCCGCTTCTTTATTATGGGTGGCGACGGCGATTCTATTTATAAGCCCAGTAACGGCAAGGTAATAAGCAGTGGCCGCAAGCGCATGTATTATTTTTATAAGTAATGAGTAGCCGGAGCGGCAAGAAACTATATCTTGCCGCTCCTAATAGGCGGTTTTAGCCCTTCTCATCGAGCTGATATTTTTTAAGCTTGTAACGAAATTGCCGGAAGGTGAGCCCGAGGTTTTTGGCGGACTCGGTTTTATTCCAGCGATTGGCTTCCAGCGCGTCGGCGATGATCTCTTTTTCAATACTGGCAATATACTCTTCGAGTTGCCCGCTGGCGGCGGCAAAGTGGCTGCCTTGATCGGGTGCCGACGCATTGCTATGCGCTTGGGGGACAATACTTGGCAGCGATAAGTCGCTGGCGGTAATGGTATTGTTTTCGCAAAGGGTAGCGGCGCGCTCGATAATATTTTCTAATTCGCGCACATTACCCGGAAAGCCATATACGCACAGACTTGCTAATGCCGACTTGTCTAGGGTTGGCGGTGTAACTCCCCACTCGCGGCCAATTTTTTCTAGCAGGAATTTGGCCAGCAGCGGAATGTCGCTGGCGCGATCCCGCAGGCTGGGTACTTGCACTTCAATAACATTAATACGATAAAACAAATCGCTGCGAAAGTGCTCGGCGGCTACTGCTTTGGCAAGGTCTCTGTGAGTGGCGCTAAGAATGCGCACGTCAACCGGGATTTCCTGGGTAGAACCAATGCGGCGCACAGCCTTTTCTTGGATCGCGCGTAATAATTTAACCTGCATATTCAGCGGGAGGTCAGCGACTTCGTCGAGGAAAAGCGTGCCGCCGTTAGCCGCCTCAAACAGACCCTCCTTGTGATCGTAGGCGCCGGTAAAACTGCCTTTGCTGTGACCAAAAAATTCGCTCTCAACTAACTCGCTGGGAATGGCGCCGCAGTTAACCGGCACAAAGGGGGCGTCGCTGCGCGGCCCATTGGCGTGAATGAGGCGGGCGACTACCTCTTTGCCACTACCGGATTCACCGCTGATGTAAACCGGCGCCTGACTTCGAGAAAGTTTTAAAATTTGCTCCCGCAGATTGATAATGCTCTGGGTTTCACCGAGCAAGCGGGTATTGCTGCTACCGTCGACTTGGGTTTCGCGGCGGTCTAATTTTAAAGCGGTTTTTACTAGGCTGCGCAATTGCTCAACCGAGACGGGCTTGTTAATAAAGTCGAAGGCACCCGCTTTTAAGGCTTCTACTGCCAGCTCGGTACTGCCGTAGGCGGTGAGTACCGCCACGGCAGTACACATTGCGTTTTGCTGAATGTGACGAACAATTTCCAGCCCGGAACCGTCAGGGAGCTTAATGTCGGTTAAGCAGAGATTGATGTTTTCATTTTGGCTCAGGGCCTGAATGGCATCGCGAACATTGCCTACCGCAATCGTGTGTAAGCCCATACGACTGATCGTGATCTCGAGTAATTCTCGTATATCTGGTTCGTCGTCAATAATGAGTACGGACTGCTGCATATTCGTTCGCTCTTTCAAATTACTTTCTCAATAATACGGTAATTAGTCCGGCAGAGTGCCGCGATCAGGGTGGGAGAATTGTAAGCGAAAACAACTTTGCTGATCTGCGGTGCGCCGATAATAAATATGAATTTGGTTGGCCAAACACAGCTCCCGGCACAAATAGAGCCCTAAGCCATTGCCCTGGGCTTGGGTGGTGAAAAATGGCTCAAATATTTTATCTACATCTTCAGGCTTAATGCCGTCGCCATTGTCAATGATATCTAAAATAACGGCGCCAGAGCGGGCTAAAGTGCTGCAACGAAAAATTAACGCGGCGCGTCCATCTTTTGCCGCGCCGTGCCGAACTGCGTTGTCGGCAATGTTAGAAACGATCTGGTTGAGCTGGCTGCGGTCGACATTGACAATGTCTGTCTCACCGAGGACTTCGACAGTAATGCTGTACTGGGTGTGTTCGGTTGGCCGCCAATCAGTGTTAAATGTCTGCAGCCAGTTGCCTAGTGCGAAACGCTCCGGTTGCGGCGTTCGGCCCCTTGAGAGCTCAAGAATGTTTTTAATAATATCATTCATTCTCATGGCATGGTTTTGGATGATTTCGGCGAAACGGGTGTCGCTGTCATCGAGGTTTGGGCTTTCGGCGAGCAGTTGCGCGGCATGACTGATGGCGCTGAGGGGGTTGCGAATTTCATGGGCGATACTGGCGGTGAAACGGCCCAGCGATGCCAGTTTCAGATTTTGCGCCCGCTGGGTGATTTTGCTGATGTTCTCAATGTATAGCAGGCAATCACTGTGATTGTGGGCCTCTAAGTTAGTCATATTTACGTGTAGATCAAGTCGGCGGGGTCCCACACTGATAATTTGCGAATCATTAATTGCGTTCTTGGCCATTTCAATGAGTACGGCGGGGGCATATTGATCTTGATCGCCACTGGCTGGGCGAATATCTAATAATTCTTGAGCAGCGTCATTTATGAGTTTAATTTGCCCAGTGCGTGACATCACGATGATGCCAGTTTGCATGCGCTGCACAATTCGTTGGTTGATTGCCGAGAGGGTTTCGATGTCGGTGCGCCGCCGTTCTGCTAATTGCTGGGTTTTGACAATGCGCGCACTGAGGTAACGGATGGCAATGGCGGCAGAAAAATACGCCATGCCGGTAATGCCGGCGACAATAAACTGTTGGGTGCCAACTCGCTCATAGAGGGTGTGGGCCGCGACTTCACTAAGCGCTGAGATGGTTGCCAGTGCGGCAATCGCTAAACTGAGTTGGCTGGGTAAAGTGATACTGGCGGCGCTAATTGACACGATGAGCAGCAGTGGCAGCCCGGAATCAGTGCTACCTGAGCAATAGCTCATGAACATGATCGCGCCAATGTCGATAAAAAACTCAAAGAACAGCTGGGTGGGGGTGTAGTGGCCTTTGATTAAGTAGTGGCGCAATAATAAGCTTAGCGCAAAAATAGCGTAAGCCGAGGCGACTCCCGCAAATAGCTGGGGCGCACTGGTGCCCAAGGTCGACTTGGCGGGGCCAAACATTAAAGCCACGAATAAGGCGCTAGCCAGCGCAAAACGGTAGGCGCTGTATACGCGCATGATCGCGCGTTGTTGGATATGATCTTGGGCGATGGCCATATTATTCCTATGTTAGGGGGACTCTGCACAAATGCTAATACCCCAGCGGAATGGGTGGGGCGTAGCGGCGCCCTAATTCCGGTCTCAGTTTATACGTCCATAGTGGGGGATGCACTCCCGCTTATTTGATAGAATATCGCATCCCAATTGAGTGTTGAGGTCGGTCTGCCTCGAAAAGACCGAATTTAGCCCCGTTTTTGTAGATGGAAACCGTTTAATGACTTCACTGCGTATTGTGCTTGCTCAGATCAACCCCGTTGTAGGGGACATCGAAGGCAACACCAAGAAAATTATTGCCACTATTGAAACGGCGGTTTCTCGTCACGACCCGCAGTTAATCTTGTTTCCCGAACTCGTTGTTACGGGCTACCCGCCGGAGGATTTACTGCTGCGCGAGAGCCTTGTTCATCGTATTGAGCGGGCGCTGCATAAAATTGCCAGCCAAGCCCCCCGTTGCTACGTTGTGGTGGGTTATCCACGGTCTTTGGACGGTAGCTTATACAATGCCGCCGGCGTGTTTTTTGGTGGTAAATTGGTTAATGAATACCATAAGCAGTGCCTGCCAAACTATCGGGTTTTTGATGAAAAACGCTATTTTAAAGAGGGTAAGCACACCTTAGTGATGGATATCTTTGGGGTGCCCACCGCAATCAGCATTTGTGAAGACGTTTGGGAAGACGCCCCCACCGCGGGTGCCAAAGCCGAAGGCGCAAAATTAATGCTCAACTTGAGCGCCTCGCCATTCCATGCCGGCAAGCAAATTGAGCGCGAGGCGCTGCTGGCTCAGCGCGCGTGGCAGGGCGGCATGCCAGTGGTGTACTGTAATTTGGTGGGTGGTCAGGACGAGCTGGTCTTTGATGGCGCGTCTATGGTCGTCTCGGCCGAGGGCGAATTGATTGCCCGCAGCCCGGCTTATATTGAGTATATTAATTGCGTTACCGCCAACTGGGATGGTCGCCGCCTGCGCTTTGACGAGGGCGAGATTAGTGATCTGCGCCCTGTTCTGGAAGACATATACGAAACCTTGGTGCTGGGCGTCCGAGATTACGTCAACAAAAACGGTTTTAAGAGTGTGGTCTTAGGCCTGTCTGGGGGGATTGATTCTGCGGTTACCTTGGCTATCGCAGTAGATGCCTTAGGCGCAGATCGAGTAGAGGCGGTCATGATGCCTTTTCGCTATACCGCGTCAATGAGCATGGAAGATGCTCAGGCCCAGGCGGCAATTCTAAAAGTGCGCTACCAGGTGATCTCTATTGAGTCGGTTTACGATGCCTTTATGCTCGCCCTGAGCGACGAATTTGACGGCTTAAGTGCAGACAAAACCGAAGAAAATTTACAGGCGCGTTGTCGTGGTGTGCTGCTGATGGCGATCTCAAACAAAAAGGGTTCGCTGGTACTCACTACTGGTAATAAGAGCGAAGTCGCGGTGGGCTACTCCACCTTATATGGCGACATGGCGGGTGGCTTTGACGTACTTAAAGACGTGTCTAAAATCCGAGTGTTTGAGCTGGCCCGCTACCGCAATAGCCTCTCGCCAGCAATTCCGCAGCGGGTTATTGATCGGCCGCCGTCTGCAGAGCTGGCACCAGACCAGAAAGATGAAGACAGTCTGCCGCCCTACGAAATTCTCGATCAGGTCATTGAACGTTATATTGAGCACGATGAGAGTGCTGAGAGCATTATTGCCGCGGGTTTTGAACGCGAAATGGTCTACCGTATTTTGCGCTTAATCGATATCAATGAGTACAAACGCCGTCAGGCACCAATAGGCACGCGTATTACCGAGCGTGGCTTTGGCCGCGACCGTCGCTACCCGATTACCCAGAAGTGGCCCATTGGCGATTAAGGCGCGCTCATGTTGGTCTAGTGGCCGGTGGCGATTATCGCCGCTCGGTATCTTCTTATTTTGTGAACGGACTTAGGGCAGCATGGAATTACGGGCAAGCAATGTACGAAAGCTCCAGGGCGGAACTTTCGATGTTCTGATTCTTGGTGGCGGAATCAATGGCGCAGTGTCGGCTGCAGCGCTGGCCGCCAAAGGGGTGAAAGTTGCGCTAATTGATCGAGGCGACTTTGCGGGTTTAACCAGCTCTAACTCGTCGAATCTGGCGTGGGGCGGTATTAAATACTTAGAGAATCACGAGTATTTTCTGGTTAATAAGCTTTGCCGCAGCCGCAATCACCTGATGCGCAGCTACCCTTCAACGGTTAAAGAAATTCGTTTTCTCACTACTATTCAAAGAGGCTTTCGCTTTCCGGCGTTTTTAGTTTATTTGGGTACGATAGTTTACTGGCTCTTTGGTCGCTTTGTGACTCGCGCGCCGCGCTATATGAGCCGCAAGGCACTGGCCAATGCCGAGGCAGTGATCGATACCAGCAATGCCGAAGGCGGCTTTGAATACTCAGATTGTTATCTTTACGACAATGACGCGCGTTTTGTGTTTAATTTTGTGCGCACCAGCCTCAATTACGGCGGCATTGTCGCGAACTACGTAGAGTCGCTGGGCGCTGAACGGCGCGACGGCGTTTGGCATAGCCAAGTGCGAGATAATATTAGTGGCGAGCAATTTACTGTACGCGCTAAGGTGCTGATAAACGCCTGTGGCCCCTACGTCGACAAACATAATCAGCTGAGCGGACAACACACTGCACACCGTCATTTATTCTCAAAAGGCATTCACTTGGTTGTTGATCGGATCACCGAGAATCAGCGCATACTGACTTTTTTTGCGAGCGATGGTCGTCTGTTTTTTGTTATTCCCATGGGACCTAAAACCTGTATCGGCACCACCGATACCCAAGTTGAGAGCCCCGAGGTGGTCGTGACCGACGCAGATCGGCGTTTTGTTTTGGACAATGTTAACGCTTTGCTCAAACTAGAAAAGCCGCTGACCCTTGCCGACATTATTTCTGAGCGCTGTGGTGTGCGACCGCTGGCACTTAAAGGCGAAGACGGCGTAGCCGATTGGGTGAAGCTGTCTCGTAAACACGCTATTGATGTCGACAAGCAAGATCAACACCTGAGCATATTTGGCGGCAAACTTACTGATTGCATCAATGTTGGTGATGAAGTCGCTGAATTAGTGGCAGACCTAGGCATCAAAGTGCCTTACGCCAATAAACGCTGGTACGGCGAACCGGGGCGCAGCGTAAAGCGGGAATACCTGCATCAAGCCATGCTAATGAATTTGGACGCTTTAACCGACCCCAGTTCCTCTGAACCACTGACTCAGCGCCTGTGGCGGCGCTACGGCCGCAGTGCCATTGAAATGCTGGAGATGATCCGCGAAGACCCCAGTAGCGCGGAATTACTCATCGAAAATGCCGAATACCTGCGCTGTGAGATCGAACACGCGGCGCGCCGAGAAATGATTACCAAACTAGACGACTTCCTGCGCCGCCGCTCAAAAATTGCTTTAGTGGTGCGTAGAGAAGACATAATCAGCGCACCTGGCCTGCGTGAGGCGTGTGAAATTTTGTTTGGTGACGAGGCGGAGGCGAAGCTGGCAGAGTATGTGGCGGAGACGGCTGGGTGATTCGCTGGATGCTGGACGGGGGGCGCAAAACCCCGTCAGACGTCTGGAATCGGACGTCTGGCGCAAAACCGGTCTTGGTGCCTTGCTATGGCCAACCACCGCGCAATACCTGCTTCGTAGATAAATGTATCCCTGCCTCCGCAGGGACGGTGCTCGGCCTCCGCAGGTGTGACTAATGTATATAGGGAGGCCTAACCCCCCCCA
>Ga0207890_1000048_pt1 | contig 98811 bp, 106 predicted proteins | sample LinPmetageLP48_FD_184059 | JGI IMG/M metagenome (GOLD analysis project Ga0207890, IMG submission 184059) | Marine viral communities from the Pacific Ocean - LP-48 (SPAdes) | ecosystem: Environmental > Aquatic > Marine > Oceanic | place: Pacific Ocean | collected 2011-06-13 | reverse complement strand
ACATCTGTTTGCGGTTTGGGATGAGGAACGCCATCACTTGGAAACGCACTTGAATGAGGTTTCCAATCTGAGCAAAATTCAAAGTTTCGACGACTGGTAAAAAGTCGTAATCCGACCGGCCTCAGGTCGAACGAACTCCAGTCTACAGCCCACGCCGTTACCGGTCTGGACGTCTGGTGTTTTGGCGCAGAGCGGCGGCGATATTACACCCCAAAAGCGACCGCCGAGCACGAATATGGCCGCATGATTCTTCAACAGATCGCACACCTGCGTGGAGCAATGAGAGCTTCCGGATCAGATCGGCTTAATGCCTTCGAATTGGACATCGGCAGCGTGTCCCCGCCAGATGGGCGTTTCAACGTTTTCCGCCAACGCAAAGCCAAAAGATGCGAAATTCCCCAAGTGACTGAGAGCTTCGCATTGCTTATCGATGGCCTCTACGTTGCTCGGGATCTGAGCCACCTTTTCTGGATATCGCGCTGCTCGTACGATTACCCACTCGGGTCCATTGTCTCCGACAAACCAGATGTTCGGATCGACGTTGGGATTTGAGTGAGTGGACATGATCTCGAAACCTTTCCTTTGGAGCCATTGCTTGACAACTTGAACTGCAAAATCAAGTAGTTCCCAGTCGGCAACCTCAATGAGTTCATCTGAGACCAGGGAAAACGGATCGACCGATTGCGCGTTTCTAAGGTCGATCAAGCCCCAACCGCCCAACTGCGGTTTCCAGCCTGTCAGCGTCCTTCCCATCGGCCAGAGGTGACCTTCCCCCCGAAAAGTGGTCCGTTTTGAGAGTTAGGATTTCGGCTATTTACGGCTTGAAAGGGGCTGATGAATGGCACGGAAGAGATACACGCCGGAACAGATTATCGGGATACTGCGTGAGGCCGAAGTTCGGCTCTCGCACGGAGAGAAGATCGGGGAGATCAGCCGATCGCTGGGGATTTCGGAGCAGAGTTACTATCGCTGGCGACGCGAGTACGGTGGGCTGAAGGTCAGCCAGGCTCGGCGATTGAAGGATCTCAAGAAGGAGAACCAGCGGCTCAGGAAGGCGGTGTCTGATCTTACGCTCGATGCGCTGATCCTGAAGGAGGTTGTCGAGGGAAAGTACTGAGCCCTTCACGGCGTCGGCTGGCCATCGACCATGTGCAGGAGGCATTGGATATCTGCCAGCGCCGTGCCTGCCGGGTCGTTGCCCAGCACCGCTCGACCCAGCGCAAGCTGCCCGCACCACCAGCCGACGAGAAGCCGCTGACAGCTGCAATCATCCGGCTGGCCCAGCAATATGGTCGCTACGGCTATCGCCGGATCACGGCGCTGCTGCGCAATGAAAGTTGGTTGGTGAACGCCAAGCGGGTCGAGCGGATCTGGCGCCGTGAAGGGCTCAAGGTTCCGCAGAGACAGCCAAAGCGCGGGCGTCTGTGGTTCAACGATGGATCATGCGTGAGGCTGCGTCCGCAATATAGTGGCCATGTGTGGAGCTACGACTTCGTCATGGATCGCACCCATGACGGCAAGGCCTTCCGCATGCTTACCGTGATCGACGAGTACAGCCGCCAGTGCCTGGCGATCCATGTCCAGCGCAAGCTCAAGAGCGATGATGTCCTGGCCGTGCTGACCGAGCTGTTCCAACGCCATGGTCCGCCTGATCACATCCGTAGCGATAATGGCGCTGAGTTCACTTCTCATGCCGTGCGCGACTGGCTCTGGCGGATTGGTGTGAAGACCCTCTACATCGAACCCGGATCACCATGGGAGAATGGCTACAACGAATCCTTCAACGGCAAGCTCAGGGATGAGCTTCTCAACGGGGAGATCTTCTACACTCTGAAGGAGGCAATCATCCTGATCGAGCGCTGGCGTATCCACTACAACACCGTCCGGCCACACTCTTCGCTGGGCTACCAGCCGCCGGCCCCACAAACGATCTTGCCTCGTCCTGCCATGCTGCCTTACGCTGCGCTCCAGGCCGCCCAGCAGGGCGACCCCAACCGCCGGAACTCTAACTTAACCGGTGGACCACCCTGATGGGGCAGGTCAGCAGCATGGTGGCGGCAGGCACCGCTTCGGCAGGTTTCTGTTCGGTCATTTCCACTCTTCTCCCTTGATGTAGCCAATATCGGTGCCGGGCGGCCGTGGTCTAAGCGTTCATTGTGTGTGGTCTTATCAGTTCCATCTAGGAATGAGTGCTATTCCCGCGAAAGCCAGAACAATTCCTGCCAGTAACAACGATTGGTCGGCCAGCAATGCGGCAGAGATGATCAACGCTGCCACCACCGGACCCTTGACGGGGGTGCTGCGGTCCTCTTCCCGCGTCAGATGGTTCAGACTGGCTGGGTCGATGGATACCTGAATCGTACCTGATCGAGCGACCGAGGCAACGTTATCGATTAGCTCGGGCAGCGATGCCGAGAAATCAAGCAGGCCACTGCGGACCTTGGCCAAATGATCCCGCGCGGCTCCGATCGAAAATCGCTCGGCAAACAATTGCATCACGATCGGCTTCGTTTCTTCGGCGATATTGTAGTCCGGCGCCAAAGAGCGAACGAAGCCCTCTGCGGTCAGCAGGGTGCGCAGCAAAATAGCGAGGTCGGGCGGCAATACGAGGCGATAATCGCGCAACAATCCGAAAACCCGATCGAAAATTGCCGCGAATTCTATCCCGGCAAGAGCTGTGCCGCTAAATTCCGCGATCAGCTCATCCAGGTCCATCACCAATTGCGCGCGATCCACGAGTGGATTGCCTGCCCAGTCGAGCAGCAGATCGGCCACCTTGTCTATCTGTCCGTTCGCGATAGCGAAAATCAGTCGGACGATTTCCTGACGCCGCGCGCCGCTGAGAAAGCCGACCGAGCCGAAATCGATGAAGCCTACCTGGTTCCCTTCCATCCAGAAGACGTTGCCGGGATGCGGGTCGCCATGAAACTCTCCATTGAGAAGGATCATCCGTAGCACTGCATCGGCATAGCGCTTCGCGAACTGGGCATTCCCTGCCGGATCAGTTGCCGGGTGCCGCGACGCGGGCTTTCCGCCCAGGGCTTCCTGCACATTGATCGTCAAGCCTGTGAGTTCCCAGTGGATCGCGGGCGTCTTCACCCCAAGCATCTCCAGATAACCGCCAATCCTTTCACAGGCACGTGCTTCTGCCGCCAGGTCCATCTCCCGCGCTAAATTCTTGGCGAATGTCTGAAGGAATTCCACGGGTCGATAGCGAGCAATGTCGCTTGACCGACGCTCGGCGAGGCCCGCGAGCCGTGTCAACAGCCTCATGTCCGCCTCGATCCTGGACGCCATGCCGGGTCGGCGGATTTTCACGATAGTCTCGCTTCCGTCCAGCAGGGTTGCGACATAAGTCTGCGCGATAGAGGCTGAGGCGATCGGGTTTCTCTCGAAAGCGGCGAATTCACGTTCCCAGTCGCTGCCCCAAGCCGATACAATCACCGGTTCGATCTTATCGAACGGCAGCGGTTCCACCTGGTCGTGGAGAGTGCCGAACGCGGAAATCCAGGGTTGTGTAAACAGATCGCTTCTGGTCGCCAGGAGCTGGCCAAGCTTTATTCCGACAGGGCCGACATCGCGCAACAGCGCCACCACCGATGCAGGACGCAAGTCCTCGGTATCTGGCTCATTCTCCGAAACCGGCATAAAGCCAAGCAAGCTTCCGAGATTTTTCAGACCGTGCCGGGCGAAAATCTGACCGAGTTCTGCTAGCCGCGTCAGTTCACCGACACTGTTTTCCAGATCATGCTTCATCGGCTTTCTTCGCAAGTGTCAGCCTGCTTCTGATTCTCCGCAACTTTTCGAAGCATCGTACGCAGGAGGTCGATTTGAGGCGCAGACATTCCCTTCCAGAGAATTTCGTGGAGTCGATCAGCCGCTTCGCGCAGTTCCGGCCAGATGGTTCTTACTTGCTCGGTGAGGTGGAGGTTCCAAACCCTTCGATCGTGCGCCGCCCGCTCTCGCTCGATCAAACCTTTTTCAACCAAAACTGCGACAGCCTGTCCTATCGTCGCCGATTCAAGCTCGAGCAGGCGAGAAATCTCGGTCTGTGTTAGCGTAGGTTCTCGCAACAAGGACGCGATGATCCGCCATTGTGTTTGATTGAGGTCGAGCCCCACGATCAGAGCGTCGAAGGTCCGCCGAGCGGTCCTGTTCACCTCTTCTAGCAAATAAAGGATGTCATCCTTTTCGTTGGGGGCGTAATCACGTATCTCATCTTTCGGCATATGCTTATCCATAGCGCTATCTTGGAAGGCTCGCGCATGCCTGGCGTGTTCAAGCTCAGCGTCAACCATATTCGCTAGCAGTGCCGCCATGCAAACACTCGCTGATTTCACGCTACAGCAGAAACTGAATCCGATGGTCGCTCAAGCTGATAAGGAACCGAACTGCGCTGGGTGAGTGCGGGGGCTCCGGCCACCTCGCCTGCCACGACTGCCGGGATGTTATGATCGCATGCGCTCGGCGTCCCTCATCTGAGCATCAGACCCCCTGAAGGGCAAACGCGGGCGTGAACGCGGGGCATGGGCTCGATTTCGAGTGATTATGGCTCGCTGCCCAGATTGTCATGCATCCTAGCCAGCGATCCGCGTAAGCGCTCCAGTTCCCCAAAACGGATCCCCCCGAGCAAGCGAGCATACATTGCATCAGCTTCTACTCGCATCTTGGGAAGTAGCTCGATTGCGGCAGGGCGTAAATGAACCCGCCAAACGCGCCTGTCGTTCTTCGCGCCTGCGTCTTTCCACCAGCTCAAGTTCTTCCAGGCGATCAATAGTCTGGCCGATGCTAGCGCGCTCTAGCTTCAGTTCCCGAGCCAGCTCTGTCTGGGTCATGCCTGGGCTCCGAAAGATAAGCCAATATACTCCATTGCGTCCGCGTGAGCCCGAATTGTTCAACCGAAGAATCGGCGGTCCTGCGCAAACGCCGGGTCACTTCCTCCATAAGAAAGAACAGCCGATCGGTATCGGTGAGGGAACTTGCCCCCCTTTGTATCCGCGTCATAGCCCGTCATGGCAGCCATCTAGGGCAACCTACCATAGCGGATCAGGAAATAAAGCCGTTTACTGTAAATCGATTTACAATATGAGGTTGCGGTATGCAGTCGCAAACTTTCCATATCGGGGGAAATGGTGGCATCTCCATAGCAGCCGAAGCGACCGGAAATGCCGATGCTTTACCGGTCTTGCTCGCGCATGGGGGCGGCCAGACCCGTCACGCATGGAAACGTGTCACAGCCGATCTCGCCAATGCGGGATTTCGTCCGATCGCAATTGATATGCGCGGTCATGGCGACAGCGAATGGTCTGCCGAGGGCGCTTACGAAACGCGCGACTTCGCTTCAGATCTCGTTGCGATCGCTTCAAAAATGGACCGCAAGCCAGCGCTCGTCGGGGCCTCCCTTGGCGGGTTGGCCGGACTGATCGCCGAAGGACACCTTGCGCCGGGCCGCTTCGCGTCGCTCACTCTCGTCGACATCGCGCCGCGTATGGAGACGGGGGGCGTTATGCGCGTAGTCGGCTTTATGGAGGAGCACGTGGAGACCGGTTTCTCTTCACCGGACGAAGCGGCAGAGGTCATCGCGCGCTACATGCCACATCGCCGCAAGCGCGGAGCCGGCAAGGGCTTACGGCGCTATCTGCGAGAGAAGGAAGACGGCCGCTACTACTGGCATTGGGATCCGGCCTTTATCCGCAACATCACACTAGCCAAGCGAAGCGATCCGGCTCATCAGGAACGCCAGTTTGATGCGCTGAACGATGCAGCCAGCAGGCTTTCGCTGCCATTGCATATTATTCGCGGCGGATCGAGCGATCTGGTTTCCGAAGACGCGGTCGCGCAATTGCTCGAACTTGTTCCACACGCTGAATACACCGACATCGCAGAGGCAACACATATGGTGGTTGGCGATGCCAACGATGCCTTTTCGGCAGCGATACTCGATTTTCTCAAGCGTAATCACAGTCCGCAGGGAGCCGTTACATGACCGATAATCTGACAAGGATCGATCCTAAGCGCCTCGAAGAGATCCTGCAGATTGCCCCGTTTCACCGGTGGCTTGGCCTCACTTTACGGTCATGCTCGAACGAGCAGCTTGAACTGGAGATGCCTTGGCGCGACGAGATCGTGTCAAACCCGGCAATCGGTTCAGCGCATGGCGGCGTGCTCGCCTCTCTGATCGATTTAACCGGGCTCTACACCTTATTGTCGCAAGGTACAGGGGCCAAGGCGACCGCCGATCTGAGGGTCGACTACCACCGCCCGGCAACCTCGGGACCACTCGTAGCATCGGGCAAAATAATCAAGATCGGTAAAAATATCTCGGTCGCTGAAACACGTGTATACGGTCCTACTGGCAACCTTTTGGCTAGCGGCCGCGGTGCCTACGTATGCTAACAGCGTTATCCTAATGGAACTAACTGCAGGGCGAAAATTAGCAGGTCTGTTCCTCGAAGACCTGCAAAATAGTCCCACGACTTTCAGAGCGAATTGCGTCGCGATAGCCGCCTTCCAATGAGTGACGTGACCCCCTGATCTTCCCCCCAGCCGGGATTAGAGCCGAGCTGCGTTGATGCGTATGAGCGCGGTTGAAGCAATGGGCTGCGCAGCGGAGCCCGTAGGGCGTGGCGAAGCAGGCCATTGCTTATCTAGTTCGGCGGCGAACGCCGCCGGTGTCGCGTAGCCAAGGGATGAGGGCGGTCTCTCTCGGTTGTAGTCTTCCACCTGACCTGCCCCATCAGGGTGGTCCACCGGTTAAGTTAGAGTTCCGGCGGTTGGGGTCGCCCTGCTGGGCGGCCTGGAGCGCAGCGTAAGGCAGCATGGCAGGACGAGGCAAGATTGTTTGTGGGGCCGGCGGCTGGTAGCCCAGCGAAGAGGGATTCATGCAGCGAACACCGCTGCCGGCCTCTCCCTATCACATCATCGACGATATTGAGCACACGGAACTTTTGTTCGGACGCCACCTAGTCGTGAGCAAATAAAAGTTCGAAAAAGAGGGCTCGACACAGCGAAGCGCCGAACCCTCTTGCAATTAGCGAGTAAGTTTAAAACTTGCCGCGCACGGTGATGCCGTAAGTCCGCGGTTCCGCAAGAAAAGCGGAGAACGTTTGTTGCGGAGCCACGAAAGGCGTGTTGAAGGCCACCTGCGTATACCCAACGTCAAACAAATTATTGACCCATCCCTCGATCGCGAAGCGATCCGCAATATTGGTCAGACCCACACGCCCGTTCACTACGACGAAGCTGTCCTGTTCCTTGCTGAAGAGCAGGTCGGAGCCGGTGTTGTAATCACCAGCCATACGAGCGTTCACGAAGACCAGGCCTTCGAGCCCACTGTCGCCGATTGGCGGCGTCCACGTAAGCGACGATGTTGCCACGATCTCTGGTGCATTCGACAGGTTGTCGCCTGGCAGCAAGCGTAGTGCGGGGTCGAGCGGTGCCCCGGTATCGTCCCCGATAAGATTGTCTTCAAAGCTCGTATCAGAATAGGTGACGCCAAGGGTAATATCCAAATCACGAGCGGGCCGTAGATAGGTTTCGATCTCGACACCTTGAGCGATCACACCTGGTGCAACTTCATCGGAAGAGCATGCACCGGTTGTCGCGCTTGCGTCTCTGTCGGCCCCGCCGAGATCGCTATCGCAACTATTGACCGTCTGCACAATGTAGAACGCCCCATTGAACGTGTTCAACTGGAAGTTACTGAACTCTTGCCGGAAGCCTGCAATGCTAACCCCGAACTCGCGTGTCGAGTATTTGAGGCCGATCTCATATGCATCGACTGTTTCTTCATCGAACTGCAGCGCGGCTGCCGAGATATTGGCCGGATCGAACGCAAGCGGATTTGACAGTGCAGACCTGTCGAGGTTGAAACCGCCCGCCTTGTAGCCGCGTGAATACGAACCGTAGACTAGCAGATCGGGAGTTGGCTTCCAGCTCAGGATAGCCGTGCCGGTAAACTCCTCTTCTTCGCGCGAGTCTTCGAGAGAAACTCCATCGAGCTCCGATGTCGAATTGCCTTGGCAGGAAAGGCTGATGATACCACCGGCCAGAGGTGCCAAAGTCGGAACACCCAGAAAGCCTCCGAGCAGATTGCGGTTTGTCGGACAAACCGTGTTGTCGTTGCGGAAAGTTGCGTCGAAGTCCTTGGTTTCGTTTGTATAACGAAGCCCCAGCGTCAAATCGAGCGTATCCGTGATCGCAAAGATATTATGCGTGAAGAACGCGAAGTTCTCACTCGTCTGATTGTAGACCTCGCTGACCGTTCCCAAATCGCTGATGCTTGCAAGGTTGTTGATACCTGCGAGGATCGCCGGGGTTGCAGCGCCGAATGCCGGGCTTCCGGTCAGCGTACCGTCCAATGCCGCCACGTTGGCACCCAGGCAATTGGAAGCCCCCGGATTGACCAAAGCCGGGTTGATCGCGATAGCGATGCGGCACGCTACGAAATTGCCGTACTGGGTGCCGAACCGCAGATTGTCACGCACCTGCAGTTCTTCATTGGCGTAATACGCGCCGATCAACCAATCGAGTTTGCCATCGAAGGCCTCACCGGTAAGGCGCAGTTCCTGAGTGAATGTTTCAAAGTCTCGAGCAAGAGCATTCTCGGTCGGAGCGCGGTAGAGAATATCGACAGTAGTGTAATCGGTGTCAGATCCCTGGCTGTTGGCATATTCACGGTAGCCCGTGATAGACGTCAACGTGACGTTCCCGAAATCCCAATTGATCTCAGCCGAAATACCGTAGTCTTCGGTTTCGCCTTCATAGCTTCTGCCCGGCGTAGGGTACAGGTCGCGGTTGAATGTATCCTGGGTGAGGGCACGCGGATCCTGCCCAAGCGCAAGCAACACGGGAACGATCGGATTTGCGGTACTCGTCAGGGCGGCCCCATCCGATGGCCTCGTAAAGGGATCAAATCCAGCGCTGATCCGTGCAAGCGGAGCAAACTCGGGCTGGACGAACGTCGCGGCACAGCACGCTTCGTCCTTTTTGGAATAATCCCCGACAAGGCGAATGGACAGGTCGTCATTGGGTTCGAACAGGAGCTGACCGCGGACCAGATAACGATCGCGATTGTTGATCGTCCCGCCGTTGGTAATATCGTTGTAGAAGCCGTCGCGCTCAAAATACACGCCGTCCACACGCGCAGCTACGGTGTCGCCAAGCGGAGCGTTTATGCCACCTTCGACGCGGATCGCATCATAGTTGCCATAAGTGAAGGCCCCGTATGCGCTGAAATCGAACTCGGGCGGTGCGGTGTAGATATTGATCAGGCCTGCCGATGAGTTCCGCCCGCCCAGAGTACCTTGGGGACCGCGAAGGATTTCGACCCTGTCGATAGGGCCGAGCTCACTCAGGGCGCTTCCCGAACGAGAGCGATAGACTCCATCGACAAAAACCGCGACCGAACTTTCCAGACCAGGGTTGTCGCCGACCGTGCCGATACCGCGAATACGCGCGGAACCGTTAGCTTCGTTGCCGGTGGAAGACACCAGCAGGGACGGTGCAACCTGGTTCAGCTCACGTATGTCGCTGGCGCCCGAATTCTGGAGGGTTTCTCCGGAAACAGCTGACACGGCGACTGGAACATCCGCCAAGACCTGCGATCGCCCTTGCGCGGTAACAATGATTACGTTTTGGTCTTCGACATCGGCCCCTTCAACCAGATCCGCATCGGGTTCGCCAACATCCTGGGCGAAGGCGGCTGTCGGTGTGAAGGCAAGTGCCGCTGCCAATGCACCAAGGGCGCAATGGTGGCGTGATGGAAATCTTTTCATGTGCCTCTCCTCTAAGAATGTGCCCCATCCTAGGCACTAGTCGATGTTAGAAACGATGCCGATAAGCGCGTTTCATTTCAAGACTTGGTAGATGAATTGACGGATTATTTCACATTGTCGACAAGCATGTGGCAAAAATGCCATGCAGGTCACTACATGCAGGTTTCTAGTAGCCAGAAAGCTTGGAAAATCGGTCCTTTAACCAGCTCGACGAACCGAAGCTCTGCTCCAGCACGCGGGCGCGCTTGAGATAGAAGCCGACGTCGTACTCATCGGTCATGCCGATCCCGCCGTGCAGCTGGATGCCCTCGTTTGCCATGGTGTGCATAACGCGGTTGGCTTCCGCCTTGGCGATGGTCGCCGCGCGCGCCACGCCGAAGCCGGCATCGACGGCTTGCAGGCCCGCCTCGACCGCGCTGCGCATCTGGGCGAGATCGGCGAAGAGGTCCGCCATGCGGTGTTGCAGCGCCTGGAAGCTCGCCAGCACCTGGTTGAACTGCACGCGCTGCTTCAGATAGTCGAGCGTGTCGTCGAACACTTGCTGCGCCATGCCGAGCATTTCGGCTGCGGTGAGCACGCGCGCGCGGTCGAGCACGTCATCGAGCAGGTTGTCGCCGCCATTGGCGAGCTTCTCCGCCGCCGCGCCGTCGAAGGTGACGTCGGCATGGCTGCGCTGGTCGGTCAGCTTGCGGGTGGTGAGCGCGACGCCGTCGCCTTTCTCGACCAGGTAAAGCCCGTCCTTCGCCGCGACGACGAACAGGTCCGCACCATGCGCTTCATGGACGAAGGCCTTGGTGCCGCTCAGCTTGCCGTCGGACACACTGGTCTCGATCTTCGCAGGATCGTGGCTCGGCCCTTCGTCGACGGCGAGGGTGGCGATGGCCTCGCCGCTCGCCAGCCTGGGCAGCCACCTGGCCTTCTGCTCGTCGCTGCCGCCAAGAACGATCGCCGAGGCGGCGACGGTGTTCATCACCAGCGGGCTGGCGGTGAGCGTCTTGCCGAGTTCCTCGACGACGAGGCCCGCGGACAGGAAGCCGAAGTCCGACCCGCCATGCTCTTCGGGGATGATGACCCCGGCCCAGCCCATCTGCGCCATCGTCGCATAGGCGTCGCGGTTGAAGGCTTCGGGCTCGCCGCTGGCGCGGACCTTGCGGAATTCGGTGACCGGGCTTTCGTTGACGGTCCATTCGCGCGCCATATCTCGCAGCATTTCCTGTTCTTCGTTGAGAACGGCCATTGTCCTTGCTCCCCTCTCTTACTGGTGGTCGAGCATGCCGAGCACGCGCTTGGCGATGATGTTGTTCTGGATTTCGGTCGAGCCGCCATAGATGGTGGTCGCCTTGCCGAAGAGCCACGCGCGCACGGCCCCGAGCTCGCCGTCCGAAAAGCCGTCGCCTTCCCAGCCGAGGCCCTGCAACCCGCGGATTTCGATCAGCAATTCGCTGCGTTCCTGGCTCAGCTTGGTGCCGAGCTTCTTGAGCACAGAGCTGATTTCGGAGACGCCGCCAGCTGCCTTGCTCTCTTCCATCGCGCGGCGCGCGGTGAGCAGGAAGCTGTTCCAGCGGATTTCGAAATCAGCGATCTTGTCGCGCAGCACCGCATCGGCGAGTTCGCCGTCGGCGCCCGTCGGCTGGTACTTCTTGGCGATATCGCCAAGGCTCTGGCCCATGAGTCGGGCGAGGCTGCCGCCGCCCGAGATATTGGTGCGCTCGTGCTGCAGAAGGCGCTTGCCGATGGTCCAGCCCTGGCCTTCCTCGCCGACGAGGTTTTCCTTCGGGACCTTCACGTCGGTGAAAAAGGTTTCGCAGAACGGGCTGGTCCCGCTGATCATGGTGATCGGGCGGACTTCGACGCCGGGCGTGTCCATGTCGATCAGCATGAAGCTGATGCCCTTGTGCTTGTCGCTCTTGTCGGTTCGTACAATTGCAAAGCACTTGTCGGCCCATTGGCCGCCGCTGGTCCAGGTCTTCTGGCCGTTGACAAGGTAGTGGTCGCCCTTGTCCTCGGCAAAGGTCTGGAGGTTCGCGAGGTCAGAGCCGGCATTGGGTTCCGAATAGCCCTGGCACCAGCGGATTTCGCCGCGGCAGATCGGCGGAATATGCTCCTGCTTCTGTGCCTCGTTGCCGTATTCGAGCAGCGTCGGGCCGAACATCATGACGCCCATGCCGCCGATCGGGTTGTAGGCACCCGCCTTGGCGAATTCCTGGTCGATGATCTTGGCCTGCGCCTTGGTGAGGCCGCCGCCGCCGTATTCCTTCGGCCAGGTGGGGGTGCCCCAGCCGCGCGCGCCCACGGCTTCGCGCCACTTGGTCTGCGCCGGCGTTTCATTGGTGGGGCCGTCCACGCCGGCCAGCGCGTTCGACTGGCCCTTGAGTTCGGCGGGAAAATTGTCCGCCAGAAACTGCTGCACTTCCGCGCGGAAGGCGTCTTCGTCGGTCTGGGTTGCGGGCTCGATTTGTGTGGCCATGGGTGTTTTCTCGAAGAATCAAGGAAAGACAGATAAGAATGTAGGCTACGGGGACGAGGATCCCTCCGTCAGTATTGTTGTTCGGGTAGGTGAAGAACCAATCCATCCAGCATCGGCTTCATCGGAATCTGACAGGCAAGGCGACTGTATTCAGTGGTGCCTTCGGCGAACTGCAAGAGGTCGGCCTCCATTCCATCATGCATAAGCCGACCCACCTTGTCGATCCATTCGGGATCGACATGCACATGACAGGTCGCGCAAGCACATACCCCTCCGCAATCGCCATCGATACCCGGCACGTCATTGTATAGCGCCGCTTCCCTGGCTGTCTCGCCTTCTTCTATTTCGACCTCCCGTCGCTCACCATCGCTAGCCACGAACGTAATTTTGATCATCTTGAACTCCGCATTTCGATCTCGAGAGTCAGCGGGCGCGGAGCCGCACCGGCAGCCTGGTGATTCCGCGGACGAGGTTTGAAAAAAGACGCTCTGGTTCACCTGTAACCTCGACCCGGGAAAAGCGCTTGTGAATTTCTTCCCAGATGATCCGCAGCTGCAGTTCCGCGAGCCGGTTTCCCATGCAGCGGTGAATGCCATAGCCGAATGAGAGGTGATGGCGCGGATTTTTGCGGTCGATGATGAACTGGTCCGCGCGCTCGATAGCACTCTCGTCGCGGTTGCCTGACAGGTACCACATCACCACCTTGTCGCCCTTCTTGATCTGTTTGCCGCCGATCTCCCAATCTTCCAGCGCGGTGCGGCGCATATGAGTGAGGGGGGTCTGCCAACGGATGATTTCCGGAACCATTTTGCTAATGAGCGAAGGATCCGCGTCGAGTTTCGCGTACTCGTCCGGGCTTTGGTTCAAGGCGAGCACGCCGCCGCTGATGGAATTGCGTGTTGTGTCGTTTCCACCGACGATCAGCAGCATAAGATTGCCGAGAAACTCGAGGAACGGCATGTCGCGCGTGGCGGGAGAATGAGCCATCATCGAGATGAGGTCGTTCTTCGGCTCCTCGTTTATCCGTTCGTCCCACAGAGTCTTGAAATACATCGCGCAACCGATGAGTTCTTCGCGCCGCGCCTCGTAGGATTCGACGATCCCGGTTTCAGGTGCCGCAGTTGCTACATCGGACCAGCGCGTCAGCTTGCGCCGCTCCTCCCAAGGGAAATCAAACAAGGTTGCCAGCGTCATCGTCGTCAACTCGATCGCAACCTTATCCACCCAGTCGAAATCTTCGCCAATCGGGAGTTCATCGAGAATCTCTCCCGCGCGCTTGCGGATGATCGGCTCGAGCAGTTGCAGGTTGGACGGAGCCACTGCCGGAGTCACCGCCTTGCGCTGCTGATCGTGCTTGGGCGGGTCCATCGCTATGAACATTTCAAGTTCGAGCGCGCCTTCCACCGAATGCATGTCCTGGATTGCAATTCCGCCTAGCTTCGCTTCCGAAGAGAAGACCTTATGATTGGTGTCCACCGCCATGATGTCGTCGAACTTGGTAATGGACCAGTAAGGGCCGACATAGCTCTCGCGGCAGTAGTGGACAGGTTCTTCGGCGCGCAACCTGTCAAAAAATAGACCGATGGTATCGTTCTGAAACAGGCTTGGCCGGGCCACGTCGATTTCCTCGATCGGAATTGACGCGATCCTCGCCGCGGCATCCGGCTCGGCGATCTGGCTGTCCATAAGAACTATTCCTTCTACATCTCAGGCCTGATCGGCCTTCAGTCATCCTTAAGGGAGACATCTCGTGCAGTCAATAAATCGTATACTCTTTTAGTCCCTTGCAGACACCAATCCCATCGGATAGTGTGCCGATCCAACGAAGGTTTGCTAATATCCTTATACTTTTTATTCGAGAGGTGCGGGTGTGCTGATGAGTGGCGGATGTCAGCGGTGAAGAAGGCCAAGCGTGCCCTTTCTCTTGCGCAAAGCATCGTGCGGGACATCGAGGCGGGTCGCCATAACCCGGGTGACAGGCTTCCGCGCGAGGATGAAATGCTCGCGCGTTACGAGGTTGCGCGCGCAACTTTGCGGGAGGCTTTGCGGTTCCTGGAATTGCAAGGGGTCATCCATCTCCAGCTCGGCCGTGGTGGAGGTCCCGTCGTAGCCCGTCCGCAGACCGGCGATTTTGCAAGCAGTTTGTCATTGATTCTGCATTTCATGGAAGCCGATTTGCGTGGTTTGCTTGAATTGCGCGAAGCAATTGCTCCCGATGTCGCAGGGTATGCAGCCCAGCGTGCAACTACCGCTGATCTCAGCGCGTTGGCAGGGTGTCTGGCGGAATTGAGGCATCATGAAGCCTCTGATCAATTCGAGGAACTTAATCGCAGATTTCACGACTTGTTGGGTTGGGCGAGCGGCAATCCGCTGTTCGGTTTGCTGACCTCTGCGATGCATCTGTTGACCCGCGAGTTTTCCCATTCGCTGGGATATTCGGCACAGGAACGGGCGGTGCAGATGAAGTTTCTGGTGCGGGTGCTCGAGGCAGTGCGGACTGGCGACAGCGCCGCGGCCCGTCAAGCAATGAGCCGGTTGGTGGCCGGCTCTGCCGTCTATCTTTCGGAGCGCAGCCCCGAGCTGGTCTCGCAGCGGGTGCGGTGGGGGCAGCTGTAGAATTTTCAATAGTTTGAGTGTGCGTTTAGGCAAGTGGCTGGAGAGGAAGAATGGCGTTGAAGAGCCGAATATGCGAAATGCTGGGGATCCGGTACCCGATCCTGCTTGCCGGGATGGGCGGAGCGAGCGTTCCGGCGCTGGCGGCTGCGGTTTCGAATGCCGGCGGGCTCGGGGTCCTGGGTGCCGCGGCGTGTTCGCCCGATCAGTTGCGTGACTGGATTCGCCAGACCCGGGAATTGACCGACAAACCTTTCGGTGTCGATACGCTGCTCCCCGCGTCGGTCAGGCGCGGCTCTGCCCCTCAAAGCGGTGCTGCACCCCAAAATCCCATGGATCTGATGGGTGAATATCAGCAGTTCGCGCGCGACTTCATGGATCGTGAAGAGCTTCCGGAGGTCGATGCTGCCGCCGCCATGCGGGCGGCGGGCGCGCCTGAAATGGGCAAGGGCGGCCCGCAGTTGTTCTCGAAGGAATTCTTTGAGGCGCAGATGGAAGTGGTGATCGAGGAAAAGGTGCCGGTTTATGCTGCCGGCCTTGGCAATCCTGAACCGTGGATGGATCGGCTCCATGCCAATGGCACCAAGGTCATGGCGGTGATCGGCAAGGTCAAGCACGCCGAACAGGTCGTCGGGTCGGGCATCGACATGATCGTCGCGCAAGGGCACGATGGCGGAGGTCACAACTCGCCGATCGGGACTATTTCCTTGATTCCCCAGGTGGTCGACGCCGTTGGCGATCGTGTTCCTGTCCTTGGGGCCGGCGGTATCTCGGATGGCCGGGGTGTTGCCGCTGCGATGATGCTGGGGGCAGAGGGCGCGTGGGTCGGCACGGCATTTCTCGCGACCGAGGAAGCGGGCATCGAGCGCTTCCAGAAAGAGGCGATCACCGAAAGCGGCGATGCCGATACGGTCGTTAGTCGATCGCTTACCGGCAAACCGGCGCGCATGATCCGTAACAAATGGGCCGACGCCTGGGTGCAGGCCGGAAAGGAGCCTCTGCCGATGCCCTATCAGTCGATGATCTCCGGCCCGGTCATGGCCTCCGGGATCAAGGCAGAGCGCAAGGATGTCATCCCCGGCTTCGCGGGGCAAGGCATCGGCCTGATCGATTCGATCCGGCCTGCCGCCGAAGTGATGCGCGACCTGGTCGATGGAGCCGAGAAGGCGTTGGCGTCCGCTGGTATCTACAAGTGAAGCGCAGGAGGCAAGAAGATGGCTTACGCCAAAGGTCATGAATTGCGCCGCCCCGTAGAGCCTCTCAGAGCGCTGGGGCAATGAGGCAGTTGATTGCCGACAAGGAGGATACGGCGCAGGTGTTCCGTATCGTCAAGGCATTGTCGGGCAATTCCTATTATCGGAATTTCAATCGCTTCATGAAGTCGAGCGATGGGCGGCGTATCGCTTCCGACCGGGCCGACCTACTTGAAACCTTGTGCGATCGCAAACGCCTTGCGACCTGTGCGTCTGGCACGCTTGGCCGAGCCTACCTCGATTTTGTTTACGGGGAGGGTCTGACAGCAGAAGGTCTGGCGGAAGCCAGCGAGGCCGGAGGTCTGGAGGACCTCGGCGACCCCGATGTTTCCCTCTATCGTCGGCGCCTTCGCGATTCGCATGACCTGTTTCATGACGTCGCCGGATACGGCAGGGACGCACTGGGCGAATTGTGCGTGCTGTCCTTCGGAAACGCGCAATTCTATAATCACGGGATCGCTTTCATCTTGGGCGTCGGCATTCCCAAGATGAAACTGGAAGCTGCCCAGTTGCCAGTGGCGCGCGCTGCATTTGAAGCGTGGCGCCGGGGCCGGGCTGCAGCCGATCTGACCACCTTCTACTGGGAAGAAAATCTCGATCGTCCGTTGGAGGATGTCCGCCGCGAGTTGCGACTGCGTCCGCCGGAGACCTATCAGAGGGTGCGCGCTCTTTCCGAACAGCTCGAACGCGATTACCAGGCGGTCAGGCAGGCATGAGCTTAAGCGACAAATCGGCCATCACCGGAGTGGGCGAAACCGCTTTCGTGAAAGGCACCGAGAAAACCGCGGTCGACATGATGCTGGAAGCATCGCGCAAAGCCATAGCAGATGCAGGGCTGAAGCCGTCGGATATCGACGGCATGGTTCCTCCGCCGATCTACACCACCTCGGAAGAGATGGCGGCTAACCTCGGTATCGAAGTTCTGCGCTATGCCTCTACGGTCCACATGGGCGGGGCGAGCCCTACCACGGCACTCCAGAACGCCGCGATGGCAATTGCCAGCGGCTTATGCGACCATGTGCTGGTGACGCTCGGGTGGAACGGTTATTCCGCCTTGCGGCCCAAGCCTGGCGCACCGCCGACGCGGCCGATGAACATGAACACCCTGACGAATACGATCCAAGGCTATTACATTCCGTATGGCGTGTTCCTGCCGGTGCAGATGTATGCCTGGCTCGCCACCCGGCACTCCCGAATTTACGATATCGGCCCGGAAGCGATGGCGGCCGTTGCACTGGCGTGCCGTCGCCATGCGCAGATGAATCCGCAGGCCTTCACTTATGGCCGGGAACTGGATGCCGAAACCTACCATTCCGCGCGCTGGATATCCGAACCCTTTCGCCTCTACGATTGCTGTCTGGAGACTGACGGGGCATGCGCAGTCGTGGTTTCGCGAATAGACCGCGCCAGGGACATGCCGCATGTTCCCGTGAGCATCGCCGGTGCGGCTGAAGGGCATCCTTACCCCGCCGACGATATCCCTTCGCGTCCCGACCCCTTCAAGATCGGCCTGAGCTACGCCGCGCCGCGCGCGTTCGAAATGGCGGGGGTCGATCGCGAAGACATGGATTTTCTGCAGATCTACGACTGCTTCACCTACGTGGTTCTCCTTCAGCTGGAGGCCCTGGGCTATTGCGAACCAGGTGGACAGGCAGAGTTCGTCGCGAATGGCCAGATCGAGCTGGGCGGGCGCTATCCCGTCAACACCCATGGCGGCCTGCTGAGCGAGGCCCATGTTTGGGGACTGAACCATGTCGTCGAGGCGGTGCGTCAGTTGCGCCACGATTGTGGGGAGCGGCAGGTCGAAGGCGCCCAGACCGGCCTGGTGACCGGCTGGGGCGATCTGGGTGACGGCAGTATAGCGATTTTGAGGAGGTTTGCGTGAGCGACGAGAAAGATCTGCCGCCCAAGATGCGCCCCTCGGCGCAGGCCGCACCAGCCAAGCCAAAGCCGCGCCCGCAGGATCCGGTGGAGCAGGAATTCTGGAACCGGTGTCAGGACGGCAACCTTTACTTCCAGCAGTGCGAAGGATGCGGCAGTTTTCGGCATTTGCCGCGCTATATGTGCGCCCGATGCGGTTCTCCTGAATGGTCGTGGGAGCGTAGCACCGGCAATGGCACGCTGTTTTCCTGGACGGTGACCCATCAGGCACTGCATCCCGCCTTCGCCGGCGAGATTCCCTTCATCGCTGCGGTGGTGGAACTGGAGGAGGGAGTGCGCATGGCAACCCGGCTGGTCGATTGCGCGCTCGACGAGCTTGAGCTCGATCTGCCGGTCACGCTGGATTTCGAGCCGATCTCCGAAGATTTTCGCCTGCCAGTATTCCGACCCGTCGCGATCGCGCGCGCAGAAGGATAGACCAAGATGGATCTCGACTACGGACCCCAGTATGACGCGTTTCGCGAGGAAGTGCGCCAGTTCCTGCAAACCCACGGTCACCGCGCACCCGATGGCCAAGGCCGTGCCGCGCGCCCTTCCCCCGAAGCCGTCGAATGGCAAAAGCTGTTGATCCTGCATGGTTACACGGCGCGTACGATTCCCAAGGAATACGGCGGATACGGAGCCGAGCCGGACATCCTGAAATCGCGGATCATTGCCGAGGAATTTTCGCGCGCTGGCATCCCCGCAGGCCTTGCGAACCAGGGCATTTCCATGCTCGTTCCCACGCTGCTGGAACTCGGAACCGAAGCCCAGAAACGGCAATGGATCGAGCCGACCCTAAATGGCGAGATAGTCTGGTGTCAGGGATATTCGGAACCTGGAGCGGGATCGGACCTCGCCGCGCTCAAGACCAGCGCCCGCGTCGAAAATGGCGACTTTGTCATCAACGGACAGAAGATCTGGACCAGCACGGCCAAGCAGGCGGACATGATCTTTTGCCTTGTTCGGACCGAACCGGACGCGCCCAAGCACGGCGGCATCTCCTACTTGATCTTCTCGATGGACACACCAGGGATCGAGGTCCGACCACTCAAGACCATGACCGGTCATGCCGAGTTCAATGAAACGTTCTTTACCGACGTGCGGGTTCCCCTGGATCAGATCGTCGGGCAGCGCGGGCAGGGGTGGTACGTGGCCAATGCCACACTGGGCCATGAACGTGGCATGCTGGGCGACCCCGATGCACTGGAAAACCGGCTCCAGGCGCTGGTCAGGCTGATGCAAAAAGAACGCATCGGCCAGGGTTGCGCAATGGACAACGCCGTTCTGCGTGACCGGCTGGTTGCATTGCAAGCCGAAGTCGCGGCGATGAAATTCAACGGCATGCGCATCCTGTCGAACAGCCTTAGGGGGGATGCCGGCGGCATGGCGAAACTTGTCGTGAAGCTGCAGAGCTGTGAGCTCGCCCATCAGATTTCCGCGCTCGCGATCGACGCAATGGGCGAGATGGGCATACTCTATCACGGAAGCGAGCGCGAGCGCGAAGACGGTGCCTGGCAGTGGAACTACATGTTCCAGCTTGGTCTGATCATCGGTGGAGGCACCGCCCAGATCCAGAAGAACATCATCGCCGAACGCGGGCTGGAAATGCCGCGCGAACCCAAGTTCGCAACGCCTCCCGCCGTCGAACAGGCGACGGCCGTTGCAAGCGGGCAGAATAAGGGAGCCGCCTGATGGATTTCGGACTTTCGCAAGACCAAGAGATGCTCTGCGACGCGATCAGCCGCACTCTTGCTGATACTTGTCCGCTCGATCATGTGCGCGAATGCGCGGAGGGCTCGGTTCCCTTCAGCGACAACGTGCGTTCGGCGCTGGGCGAAATCGGCATTTGGGGAATGATGGTTCCCGAGCAACATGACGGGCTCGGGATGACAATGCTCGATGCCGCCGCTGTGGCCGAGCAGCTCGGCTATGCCGTCGCGCCGGTGCCTTTTATCGGTGCCCATGTACTGGCACCCCTTGCGCTGGCACAGGGCGGTAGCGAGGAGTTGAAGGCGCACTGGCTGCCGAGGATAGCGAAGGGCGAGGCGCAAATCGCCGTCGCGATCGCGGAAACGGTGGAGATCCGGGACCGGGCAGGCGTGGACTTCGACGGCGCAAAGCTCGACGGAACGGCTTTGTTCGCGCTCGACTTCCTGGAAGCCGACGCGTTTCTGGTAGCCGATACCGCCGGTCGTATGCACTTCGTAGCTGGCGATGCTGCGGGTCTGGAGAAGGTTGCTCTCAAAACGATCGACCGCACCCGGAGCGTAGGGGAGCTGCGGTTTTCTGGCGTAGCGGGCGAGGCTCTCGCGGACGATGGTGGGGCCACAGTCAGGCGCCTGCGGGACGCCGGCCGGGTGCTCCTGGCCGCCGATAGCCTCGGTGCGGGCCAGGCTATGATCGAAAAAGCGGTCGACTATGCCGGGCAGCGCGAACAGTTCGGACGAGTGATCGGCAGCTTCCAGGCGGTCAAGCATATGTGCGCGGAAATGGCTGCCCGCCATGAACCATGCCGTTCGCTGGTCTGGTATGCCGCCCATGCGTTCGATGCGACGCCCGACGAGGCTTCGCTGGTGGCATGCCATGCCAAATCACATACGGGCGAAGTCCACCGTTTTGTCGCCCGAACCTCAACCGAGGTGCATGGGGGGATGGGTTTTACCGATCTCCTAGGTCTGCATTTCTGGTTCAAGCGAATCGGTTTCGACCGCCAGGTTCTGGGAAGTCCCGAAGCGGTCCGGGCCGAAGCAGCGGCCTTGCAGGGGTGGACGCAGGTCGCATGAGACGATGAATTAGGCGCACGCTACCGACAAAATCGTGGCCACCAAGGAGAGAGGAATTAATACGTGATCGACTGGAACCTTGGCGACATCCTTGATGCAATCGAACCTGCGGTCCCGGAAGATGCTCCGGCGCTGATTCACGGCGACCGGATCATTAGCTGGCCCGAAATGTCGAAGCGTTCGAACAATTTGGCGCGCAATCTGCGCGCGCAAGGTGCAGGCGACGGGGCGAAGATAGCCTTCTACATGCGCAACCGTTCCGAATACGGGGAATTGATGGCCGCGTGCTTCAAGGGCCGCCTCACGCACGTGAACATCAATTATCGTTACCGTCCCGAGGAGGTTTTCTACATCTTCGACGATTCCGATAGCGAGGTAATTGTTTACAGTTCCGAGTTCCGCGACTGCATTCTTGAACTGAAGGAACGGTTGACCAAGGTTCATACATTTGTAGAAATCGGCGATGCTTCGCAGATCGCTTCCTTCGCGCTTCCTTACGAAAAACTTGTAGAAGGTAACGGCGCGCCTCTCGATATCGAGCGTTCTCCCGATGACCTGCTGTTCATATATACAGGCGGTACCACCGGCATGCCCAAGGGCGTGATGTGGCGACACGATGATATGCGCAAGGCTCAGCTCGACGCGCAAAAGCTGCTGGGTCCGGTTCCCCAGACCATGGAGGAAATGGTGGCCCTGGTGAAGCAGGGCGAGCTTGCGCGCATCACTTTGCCGGCGTGCCCGCTGATGCATGGAACCGGGTTCATTACTGCTATTGGCACGCTCATGTCGGGCGGGGCCATCGTCACGCTGTCCGATCCATCCTTCGACGCGGAAGAATTGTGGGATGCGGTGGACCAGCACAAGGTGCAGAGCATCGCCATTGTCGGTGACGCTTTTGCCAAACCCATGCTGCAGGCGCTGGACGCCCACCCGAAGCGCTGGGACACGAGCAGCCTGATTTCGATCATCTCGTCCGGCGTCATGTGGAGTAAACAGGTAAAGGCGGGCCTGTGCAAACATATCCCCCAGGTCATCCTCATGGACAGTTTTGGCGCTTCGGAAGGGCTGGGCTACGGCTTGTCGGTGACGACCGCACAGGGCGGCACCAACACCGCGAAATTCGGGATCGGGGAATTTTGCGACGTATTCGACGAGAACGACCGGAAGGTCGAGGCGGGGAGCGGCGTGCCCGGCTTTATTGCCCGCAAGGGCGCAATCCCCACAGGATACTACAAGGACCCGGAAAAGTCGGCCAAGACTTTCAGGACGATCGATGGCGTGCGTTACTCCATCCCGGGCGACTGGTGCCGGGTGGAATCCGATGGAAGCCTGACCTTGCTGGGCCGCGGCAGCGTCTGCATCAACACCGCAGGTGAAAAGGTTTACCCCGAGGAGGTGGAGGAAGTGCTCAAAACCCATCCCGCCATTGCCGACGCGCTTGTCGTCGGGGTGCCTGACGAAAAATGGGGCGAAGCGGTGACCGCTGTGGTGCATTTGACCCAGGATGCGGACTTCGACGCGCAAGCGATCAAGGATCACGTGCGCCAGCAACTGGCAGGTTACAAAACGCCCAAGGCGATTTGCCCAACGCAAACCGCCTTGCGCGCGTCAAACGGCAAGGCGGATTATACTACGGCTAAAGACATCGCGAAAGCGGGTGCCGGGGCCTCGTGAGCCATTCGCCCCCTCCTGACTATGATGTCGTAATCGTCGGGGCCGGGTTCAGCGGAATATACCTGCTTTACAAGCTGCGTCAGGCGGGGTTCGATGTTCTGCTGGTAGACGCAGCGGAGCAGCCGGGCGGAATCTGGTACTGGAACCGCTATCCGGGAGCACGGGTCGATTCCCAGGTTCCACTTTACGAATTTTCCATTGCGGAAGTATGGAAAAGCTGGACGTGGAGCGAACGATTTCCAGGCTGGGAAGAACTGCGCGCCTATTTCCTCCACGTCTGCGATACGCTCGACCTCTGGCCGGCAATGCGAATGAAAACACGGGTCGAAAGCGCGCCGTTCGATGAAGACACCGCCTGCTGGCGATTGAAGCTCGACGATGGCGGAAAAGTAAGCGCGCGTTTCCTCTTGCCGGCCCTGGGGTTCGCCTCGAAACCCTACATTCCCGATATCCTGGGCCTTAGCGATTTCGAAGGCGAATGGTGCCATACCGCCCGCTGGCCGCAGGAAGGCATCGACCTTTCCGGCCGCCGGATCGCCCTGATCGGCACGGGTGCCAGCGGCGTACAGGTGGCGCAGGAGGCGGCAAGCTGCGCGGAGCAGCTGACGCTTTTTCAGCGAACCCCGATTCTCGCCCTTCCCATGCGGCAGGAAAAACTGGACGCTGATCGTCAGCTTCGCGAAAAATCCGAATATCCCGCTGTCTTCCACAAAAGGCTTACGACAAGTGGCGGTTTCGAATGCCAATCGCTGGACATCTCGGCCCTGGCTGTGACCGAGGAAGAGCGGACTACGCATTTCGAGGATTTGTGGCAGCGAGGAGGGTTGCGCTTCTGGTATCATAATTTCGCTGACATACTGACGAACGAGGACGCCAATCGCCACGCCTACGAGTTCTGGTGTGACAAGGTGCGCGAGCGGATCTGCGACCCGACCATTGCCGAGAAGCTCGCTCCCGATGAGCCGCCACATCCCTTCGGGACCAAGCGACCATCGCTCGAACAGAATTATTACGAGATCTTCGCACAAGACAATGTTACGCTGGTCGATCTGAACGACACCGCGATCACTCGCGTCACCGAGGCCGGGATAGAAACAGCCACTGGCATGATCCCGTGCGATCTCATTGTCTTCGCGACCGGCTTCGATGCCGGTCGTGGCGGGCTCATCGACATGAACATCACCGGCCGCGGTCGGCTGGCGCTGGCAGAAGCATGGAAGAGTGAGATCAAAGCCTATCTGGGCATGGCCGTCGCCCAATTTCCGAACATGCTGTTCGCCTACGGCCCGCTCAGCCCTTCAGGCTTTTCCAACGGTCCGACAAGCGCCGAAATCCAGGGTGACTGGATCTGCGATTTCCGGATCTGGCTGCGCGATAACAGGATCGGCCTTTTCGAAGCCGATGCGCTGGCCGAGCGAAGCTGGACCGATATGGTCGCCCAAGTAGGGTCGATGACGCTCTTCCCCAAGGCTGAATCGTGGTACATGGGCGCCAATATTCCCGGCAAACCCCGACAACTGATCAATTTCCCCAGCGTATCTGGTTACGCCGATCTATGCCACGATGTCGCACGGCACGATTATCGTGGTTTTATCAGGAATACACTATCCGGTATGGAGACTGCGCCGAAATGAATGAAATGAAACCAATCCACGACGGGTCAACAGATATTGATCCCGTATGGGCCGGCGACGGGGCGGATATACCCGAATGGTTCGCCTGGGCGCTGAGCGTGCCCCGTGAGGAAGGCTTCGTAGAGGTTGGTGGCGCGCGGGTGCATTATCTTCGCTGGGGCAGGCGTGACCGGCCCAAATTGCTCATGACTCACGGTTTTCTCGCCCATGCCCGCTGCTTTGCCTTCATCGCACCGTACCTTGCCGAAGACTACGACGTGGTGGCGTTCGATCTGGCCGGTATGGGCGATAGCGAGATGCGCGGCGTGGCCGATATAGCTGCGCGGGGAAAGGAATTTGTCGAGATCAGCGAAGCGCTCGATTTGTTTGCGGATGGAAGCAGACCGACGATCATCGCCCATAGTTTCGGCTCGGGTGCAGCGCTGACCGCCGTTTCCCAATCGCCGGATGCCTTCGCCGGCGTTATTGTCTGCGATCTCATGGTGATGCGGCCCGAAAAGCTGGAGAAATACTGGACCATGGGCAGATCGAGCCCCGGGTCGGGTAATCCTGACAAACCGGTGCGACGCTACCCGACCTACGAAGCGGCGCGCGAGAGGTATATCCTGTCGCCGCCGCAGGCAGTTGGTGAGCCGTTCCTGATGGATTACATGGCCTATCACTCTCTCCGCCGCGATGGCGAGGAGTGGACATGGAAGTTTTCTCCCGAAGTGTTCCGGCGCAGCAACAAGCCCGACGAATGGCTGACAGTAGGCCAGAGGCTGGTCGATGCGCCCGGGCGCAAAGCGATTGTGTACGGCGAGAAAAGTCAGCTCTTTGATCGCGATTCCGCCCGCTATATCCGGGAACTGGGAGGGGGAAAGATACCAATTGTTGCAGTGCCCGATGCACGCCATCATCTCATGCTGGATCAGCCGCTCGCGTTCGTCGCTGCGCTTCGGGCGGTACTGGCCTTTTGGAGCCTCTGAGATCCCCCATACTAAGAGGCTGGTTCCTGGTCAGAGGCCAGCGAGATGGGGGCAAAGGGCGTCCATATTCATCTTGTACTATATCCGAACTATTGTCGCCGTCGGCACGGCGAACGCTTCGTTGGTCTCGATGCCAGCTGGGGCAAAAGCTTTATCGGGAGCAACTCGCTTAGCGCGCCAACCATTGCTGATCTTTAGCAAACGTTCACTCCGCGTGCGATCTGGATCGTGGCCCATGGGGTCAAAAGATAAGGCGCTTTACTAATATCACGCGGATGTATATGCCCATGGACGGGGATTGGGCTAATTCTCTCCCTCTCCTCTCCACAGACTAAGGGGCGACCCTCGAGGTCGCCCCATTTTGCAGTAAGCGGCGGAGCCAATTATCGTCGCACTGAAGAGATGGGAAGGGATGCTATATGACACTGAGAGCGATGGTGCTCGCCACTTCGGCCATCTTGGCTTGGCCGCAGATGGCTTTAGCGCAGGATCCCACAACTGATGAGGCGGAACCCCAAGGATCCGTAATCATCGTTACGGCCCAACGCCAATCTCAAAGTCTGCAAGAGGTGCCGATCGCGGTCAGTGCCTTCGATGCTACGGCTCTCGAAAGCCAGCAGATCGAAAACGCTGCTGACCTTCAATTGACGCTCCCGAACGTCTCATTTTCGAAGGGCAACTTCACCGGGTCGTCCTTCACCATCCGTGGTATCGGCGATCTTTGTGTTGGTGTGACGTGTGACGCAGCGACGGCTATCCATATCAATGGTTCCCCTCTTTTTGGTACCCGGCTGTTCGAAACAGAATATTTTGACCTTGAGCGAATTGAGGTCCTACGGGGGCCGCAGGGCACCCTCTTCGGCCGCAACGCTACCTCGGGTGTTGTCAACCTTGTGACAGCCAAGCCTGACCTCGGTTCTTTCGGCGCGGCCGGAGAGTTCGAGTATGGGAATTACAACAGCATCAAGGCCGAAGGGATGGTCAATGTCCCGATCGGCGATTCTATCGGCGTTCGGGTAGCCGGATTCTTTCTGAATCGCGACGGTTACACCACAAACCTTTTCGACAATTCGGATGTCGACGACCGAGACATGTACGCTGTTCGTGGTTCTCTTCGTTTTGAACCCGGTGCCGATACCACTCTCGACTTCATGGCATATTATTTCAGGGAAGATGACACCCGTTTACGTAATCAAAAGCAGGCCTGCCAGCGTGACCCGCTCGGCGTGCTGGGTTGTCTGAACAATCGCCGCGACTTTGACATCACCAATGCCAATTCCACAGTCGGCGCAACGCTCAGTTCGCAAGAGTTCTTCGCTATTCAGGGAATTCCCTCAGTACTGGGATTGGGAAGCCTGTACGGCCCCGACGCATTTGCAGGATTCGATAAGCCCGACGATGTGCGCACGGTAAACACGGCGTATACTCCATTCTATTTTGCCGATGAAGTGCAGCTACAGGCCCGTCTCGAGCAGCGCATCGGAGCTATGACACTGACTGCAACCGGTCTTTATCAGGACACCGAAGTCGATTCCCGGCAGGACTACTTTCTGGGCATTCAGGATCGTACCGGCTTTGCTACGGCCTTGAACGTGTTGTCCGGCTTCGCGGCCAACGGTTTGCCTACCGGCCTCCCCGCACCTGCACCGGCGTTCGTGCCAGGTTCGTCGGCGTATTTTACCCCGATTGTGGAGGCTCTCATCCCCAATGGCCCAGGGGGCGTATTGTGCACCTCCGATAACGATGATGGGAACAGGGGCGCGTTCGAAGGTAATGTATTGTGCGGCGAAACGCCGCTATCCTTCGACAGGTCTTCAGAGCAACGCGAATCCTGGAGCGGCGAAATCCTCCTTTCCAGTGATTTCGACGGAGCATTCAATTTCCTGCTCGGAGGGATCTATGCAAAGTCCAAGACTACCGACAACAGTTACTATGTAAACTCATTCGCGCTTGACTACGCCAGTGCCATTCTGGGATCGTTTGGTACTTTGGCAGGCGGTGCACCGCCATCCTACTTCGCAACATCCATGTACCGCAACAATTCTCTCGAGGCTAATCTTGAGAGCTTCGGTGTGTTCGGGGAGATCTACGTCGACCTGACCGAGCGTCTGACCTTCACCGGAGGTTTGCGGTATAACGACGACAAGAAAGACGTGACTGCGCGCACGACCTTGATTAGCTTCCTCAATCCTTACGCGAATGACGGGGAGCCGTTCGACAGCCCGATCACTCCCTTAACCGGTCCCTCTGGTCTTTTTGATGCCGATCCTGGTACGCCAGGTGAGCAGCTAACGCAATTTAGAGAAGTAGGTTTCGATGAAATAACCGGGCGTGCGGTGCTCGACTACGAAGTTACGCCTGACAATTCGATTTACGCATCTTATGCCAGGGGCTATAAATCCGGGGGTATCAACCCGCCCCTTTCGCCCGTTTTCGATGTGGCTGAAAGCTTCGGATCAGAAACCATCGACGCATTTGAAATCGGATCGAAAAATACCTTTGCGAATGGCGCACTGCAATTAAACGCTACTGCATTCTACTATAAGTATAGCGGGTTGCAGCTTAGCCGCATCGTCGCCCGTACCTCAGTTAATGATACTATCGATGCCGATATCTGGGGTGTGGAACTAGAGTCCGTTATCCGGCCCGATCCCGATTGGCTTGTCAACTTGACGTTCAGTTATCTCAACGCGGAAGTTGCCGGCGACCAGTTCTTCTCCAATCCGCGCGACCCGGGTGGCGGCGATCCTGATGCCGTCATCATCAAGGATATTAGCAACGGTGCTAATTGTGCCGTAACCGGGCCAGCCCCCGGCGCGGCCGACGCATTCGTGGCCGGAGTGAACGCAGCTCTGGGTCTTCGTGGTCCCGAAGAATTTCCTAATGACGGCAATCTTGCGTCAAGCGGCGCATTCAGCATTTGCGATGTCTTGGCCGGAGCCGTTCCGGCGGGCAGCGGCCTTGCGGTATTAAGCCCTGGCGTAGAGGTCAACATAAAAGGGAACAAGTTGCCGCAGGCCCCCGAAATGAAGGTTTCGATGGGTGTGCAGTACACCGCCACTTTCGACAATGGCATGACTCTGGTTCCTCGCGTGGACGTAGCGCTGACTGGTGAGCAATACGGCAATATCTTTAACGGCAGGGTCAACCGGATCGAGCCATTCGTGCAAGCCAACGCGATCGTGCAGTTGAACAGTGCGGATGAGCGTTGGTTCGTGCGCGGATTTGTTCAGAACATTTTCGACAGCAGCTCGGTGACAGGATTGTACTTGACCGACGCATCCTCGGGGAATTTTACCAATATCTACACTTTGGATCCTCGTAGATATGGTGTTGCTTTGGGGTTCAGTTTCTAACAGGTCCAGATCGTGTTGGCGGGGAGATCGGTGGTCCTCCCAACGACCCGAACGGACAGTGCCAGCTAGTTCGTATTTCGACCCATGACTTTATAGCTTTTCCAGAGCGGCGTAATGCTCGATGACCGCCTCGTAAGCCTACCGACGAGGCGGTCATCGAACCGGCCAAATGCGAGCTGCACTCGAAATGCCTGTACGATCGCTCGTTGATGTCGCTACGAGATGCTCGCGGAAAGCTTAAGGCCTTACATAGAAACGACAATGAAGAGTCACCGAATAGTGCAATCGGGATATCCGATGGTGATACTGGCAAACGCACTCTGCGAAAGGCGGAAACATGCTGACCCCTATGATCCAAGATTGGGTCGTAGTGCACGAGGTGCTGACGCGTTAGGAAAAGTTGGAAGGGGCTGCGGGGCAGACTTCTGAGAAAACTTATCCTAACTCTGTTCAGGTTTCATAACTGATTTTCGATCGACCGGAGCTGGCTCAACCGACGTGCGATTGTCGCGAGACAATTCGACCCATCCCAACCCAAGCGACTTCTGGATCGCGATCCAGCCATTTGTCATGGCGGCGATCGCCCGATCGAGATTTGCTCTGGCCTGTTCGCGCTTGCGGATCGAAGTGTTGAGTTCGCCTTGCGAGATTACCCCCGCGGCGCGGCGTTGCTCGTTAAGCTCCGCAGCCGTGTCGGCCTGCCGACTGATCTGCGCCAGCGCGGCTACGTTGGCTCTTTGTTGCCCGAACCGAGCAAGCGATTGTTCGGCGTCGCGTAGTGCGCCCAGGACCACTTCAAGATAGCGCGCTTCGGCCTCGTCGCGCGCACTCTCGGCCTGATCGATCGATGCTGCCGTGCGGCCGAAATCAAGCAGGTTCCACTGCAGCCGCGGCAAAGCGATTGCCGATAAGTTGCCCGGGTCCAGGATGTCGTCGGGCTCCGATCCGCCCAAACCGAGAATCCCCATGAAGGAAATCTTGGGGAAGCGAGCAGCCTCTGCCACGCCAATGCGCGCATTCGCCGCGGCCAGCATGCGTTCGGCGGCTCGAACATCCGGCCGCCGCGCTATTAGCGCTGCGGGATCGCCCACCGCGACCCGTTCGGGGGGAAGCGGAATTTCGGCCTGAGCCGCCAGGAGCCCGTCGAGTGCGCCGGGCGCTTCGCCCGTCAGCACCGCGAGCGTGTCTTTGAATACATCGATGTCCGCTTGAGCTTCCGCGATCTGCGACTTGAGCAGTTCGAGCTCGGCGTTCGCGTTACCGACCGGGAACAGCGCGAGAGCGCCCTGTGTATAGCGCTGATAGGTCAGTTCGAGAATTTGCTGCTGCAAGTCGCGCTCTCGCTGGACAAGCTCGAGCCGCCCTTGCGCTTCTCGCAGGCTCACATACGCCCGCGCGATTTCGGCGGCGAGCTGGACTTTCGCATCCTCGGCGTTCGCCACCGAGGCCGCAGCCTGAGCGTTAATGGCCTCGACACGCCGTGCCTGCCCCCCAGCGAAATCGATCTCCCAGTTTGCATTGAGCCCGACGTTGTAGACGCTGAGGCTGTCCTGCTCTTCGGTGTCTGCAGGAGCGCCGGGCGATCCCGGGGGCGGGCCACTGCCGATATCTAGCCCTGGGATATTCGCCTGGACCGCAGTCGCCTGCGCAGCCACGGCGGGTAGCCGGTTGGCGCGCTCCTGGCGGACAGAAGCCCTTGCCTGTTCGATGCGAGCGCGCGCCGCGGCCACGCCCGGATTGCCGACCAGCGCGCGCGCCTCCAGTTCATTGAGAACCGGATCGCCGAGCAGCGTCCACCAGTCGCCGGCAATCGGCGCAAACGGATCGATTTCGGGGCCGGCGCGTACGAACGCATTGCCTGCGGCGGTCGCAAGTTGCGGGGGACCGGCATAGTCGGGACCGGACATGCAACCCGCGAGGAGCGCCATGGGAGCGAGGAGGGTTAGGGTCTTGCGCATAGAGTTCTCAGTGCATCGAAAGGGATAAGTTCTTCGGGAGAGGCTTGAGGAACAGTACCAGCGGCACCGTGACCAGGGTAATCGCGCCCATGGCGAAAAAGACATCGTTGTAGGTCATCACGAACGCATCGCGCTGAATGATGCCGGAAAGCATCTCCAGCGCGGCCTGTGGGCTGCCCAGCGACGCCGTCATGCCGTCCAGGTATTCCTGTAGCCGGGGGCTGTTAGCGTTGAGGGTTTCTTCCATGCGTCGACTATGATGCCACTGGCGCTGATCCTGGAACGAGGCAAGCCCCGCGAGCGCGAACGAGCCCCCGAGGTTTCGCGCCGCGTTGAAGATGCCCGAAGCATCGCCGGCATCCTCCTTGGCAACCGAAGCTACCGTCGCCTGGTTGAGGAACATCATCGTGAGGATCATGCCGATGCCACGCAGGAACTGGCTTTCGGTGAACACTCCACCTCCCGATTCCGCTGTCAGATTTATGCTGACGAAACAGCTTAGCGCCATGATGAACATGCCCGCGCCGACCGCAATGCGGATGTGAATCCTGCGGATCATGAACGGGAGAACGGGCATCAACAGGAAAGCCGGAACGCCCATCCAGAAGATCACAAGTCCGGTCTGCAAGGCATTATAATCGGAAATTATCGCGAGAAATTGCGGGATCACGTAGGTCGAGCCATACATGACCATGCCAAGCGCCAGTGCCATCACCACGACGCTGGCAAACTGCCTGCTGAGCATCAGGCGCAATTTGAGCACGGGTTTGCGCGCGTAAAGCTGTCCGTAGGTCAGAAGTGCAAAACCCACGACCGTCATCAGTGTGAGCTGGACGATCAGCGTGGAATCGAACCACTCCTCGCGGTGGCCTTCTTCCAGAACGATGGTCAGCCCACCCAACCCAAGGATCATACCAGCTATTCCCGCCCAATCAGCCTCGCGCAGGTAAACCCAGTCGGGCTTTTCATGGGGTAGCCCGATGAATAGTAAAGCAAGGAGCAACGCGCAGACGGGCACGTTGACGAAGAAGGCGTAGTGCCAGCTCAGGTTCTCGGTAAGCCAGCCCCCCACCAACGGGCCCATTACCGGCCCAAGAACCACGGTCATTCCGAAGAGCGCCATGCCGATCGGCTGTTGCGATGGAGGCAGTCGCTTTGCGACGATGGTCATAGCGGTTGGAATAAGCGCGCCGCCCATGAACCCTTGACCGGTGCGACCGATGATCATCGTCGTCAGATCGGTGGCAATGCCGCACAACACCGAAAAGGCCGTGAAGGCAGAAACCGCGACGATGAGCAGCGTGCGAAGGCCGAGCAGTCTTTCCAGCCACGCGCTCAGAGGGATGATGATGATCTCGGCAACAAGGAAGGCTGTCGCGATCCAGGTGCCTTCGGTTCCGGTCGCGCCGATTTCCCCCTGGATCGTCGGCAGCGCCGAATTGACGATCGAGATGTCAAGCGTTGCCAGCATCGCCCCCAGCGCACCGGCGGCTACGGCGATCCAGGCCGTAGCATCGGCCTTTTCGACCGGCGGCGAAACCGCTGCAGCGGCGCCTGCCATCGGTCAGTCTCCGGCCGCGTTGCGGATCGAATCGAGTTGGTCTCTAGCGGCGCGCGTATCGACACTCGCGACAACAGACATGCCCGGCACCAGCAGACGCAGGATCTCGGGCGAAGCCTGAATGGATATGCGCACCGGGACGCGCTGAACGATCTTGGTGAAATTACCCGTCGCGTTTTGCGGAGGTAGGATCGAGAATTCTGCCCCGGTCCCGGGGGCGATGCTTTCCACTCTTCCTAATAGCTCGAGGTCCGGCAGCGCGTCGATTTCCAAGGTGACGGGTTGCCCCGGGCGGACAAGTCCGAGCTGCGTTTCCTTGAAATTTGCTGTCACGTAGAGGCGGTCGGTCGGTACGAGGCTCATAAGGCGTTGGCCAGGCTGGACAAATTGTCCAGGTCGGACCGTGAGGTCACCCACCCGCCCGGAAATACTGGCCTGGAGCGTGGTCGATGACAGGTTCAGACGGGCGGCCTCGAGTTGCGCACGAGCGGCGTTGGCTTGCGAATTGGCCTGGTCTATCTGCTCGCTAAGCGTGTTCTGTCGGCGCTGTGCCGCCGTGAGCGCGGCGCGCGCTGCCGCGACTTGAGCCTGCGCTTCTCTGGCCTGGGCCTCCAGCTGATCGAGCCTCTCGCGCGGCTCCGCTCCCGAAGCGGCAAGGGGGCGGTACCGGACAACCTGCTCAGCAGCGAGACCAGCCTGTGCAGATGCTGCTGCGAGCTGTGCACGGGCCTGGGCAATTGCCGCGTCCTGCTCTTGTTGCTGGGCGCGTACCGTATCTGCTCCGGCGAGCGACGCGGCGATCTGGGCTTCGACCTGGTTCGTTTGGGCACGATAATCTCGCACGTCCAGCTGGACAAGTGCATCGCCCGACGCGACCGTTTGATTCTCCGTCACTAATACGCGCTCGACGTAGCCCGCAATTTTGGGGGAGATGATGACGCTGTCGGCGGCAATATAAGCGTTGTCGGTGGACTGCTGGAATCTGCCGTACGTCTGATGATTGTAATACCAGTAGCTCCCGGCGAGCAGGACCAGAATGCCGGCGATCAGCAGACCCAGCCGGACCCGCGGACTGGACAACCCCGTCGGACGTGCGCCTTCATCGCTAGCCCCTGCTGTCTCGTCCGCCATGATTATTTCGCTCCTCGCCATCGTTTGAGCCGCTGCGCGAGCGATATAGCGGCCAAAACAAAATGCGAAAGTCCTTTACTATTTTTCTCCGATCGATAGGAATGTCTCATGCCAGAAGATGAGGGCACTCTCGCACTCGACAATGTCATCACCCACGATGATCGAGCGATCTTCATGATGGACCAGATCAGCCGCGCCGCGCGCAAGGCATTCGATGACCGAGCACAGCCGCTGAGCCTCAATCGTACGCAGTGGCGTGTGTTGGCGCAGCTCATCAGAGCTCCTGCCCTGAACCAGACGGACATCGCCAGGAGACTTGAAATCACATCCTCCAGCAGCGGCCTGGAAGACATGACGCCTTCGCGCTTGAGTGACCGGACGCGGCTTGCGCAAGTCATAGCAATATTCGGTCGCCACGGGCGGGGCGGCATCACGCCCGTGTTGGGACTAGGCCGATCTCAAACCAAAACACATTCGACGCGCCCGGATGCCCCGCTCGTGGCGATTGCGCCAGGGGACGAACCTCGGTCATGTTCTATAGCGGACAACCGAATGGAGCATGCGGGACGCGAACTTTCATTGCACCGGCCCTCTGCCGGACGAACAAACCGCTGGCGGCGTGCTAGATGGAAACTAACGCAAACTTCTCCCTAGTGGCGTGGATCGTTGGCATTCTGATGCTTACGACCATCGCTTTCGCGATGTGGCTAATCGATCCCAGACCAAATCAGGAAACATATCAGATCAAGTTTGATCGCTCCGTGGAAGGCCTTCAGTCGGGATCGACTGTAACACTATCGGGAGTCCCTGTGGGACAGGTAACATCGGTCCGTCTGGCGGAAAATGAACCGGAAAACGTGGTCGTTGTTCTGACTCTCGATCCTTCTGCGGCGAAAGTCCACGGCCTTGAAGCGACAATCAGCACGGATCTGATAACTGGAGAGGCTGCGCTCGTGCTCGAGGGCCGACGGGGTCGTCAGGGCATTTACACCGACAAGTCAGGAAAAAAGATCATTCCCGCCGCGGACGAAACCGGACTATTGGGGAGGGATGCGACCGCCACTGTAGAGACCGTGGCAAATAGCATTCGCGCTCTGAACGAAGGACTGGAGCCAGAAAAGCAACGGGTGATCACCTCCGATCTTGTCCGGCTTCGAGTCACGACGGCCGCACTCGCATCGGACGCCGAAGGTTGGGACGAACGATTGGCCTCAACAAAAGGAAGATTGTTAGACTTAGGGCAAAGGGTTGGTGGATGGGGAAATAATCTTCGAGATGCAGATCGGCGGATCTCAGGGCGGAGCGCTTCTGCTATCGCGCAACGACGCCTTCGCCAATTCAGGGAGGGGGTGCAGAACGCTGAAAACAAACTTTCCCAGATAAGGAGTGGCATTCCGGCGGTCGAAGATTCTTTGGTTGAAGGTGAAACGGACCTTCGCGAGCTTAGTCGCGAACTTGCTCCTCTCAGTGAAAAAATCGAAGATATTCAGGTTGAGGGAATTACATCAAATCCTCCCCTCCCAGACTATCGGCCAAAAAGAAGAGAAGCTGGAACGAATATCGATGATTTAAAGTAAACCGAACGGATGACTGCTTCCGGGCAGAGCGCGCAGCCCGTAGAATAGCGGAGATTGGAGCGCAAAGCGGATAACGACCTACTCCGCGGTCAAGTTTGAAATTGAAATTCCGAGTCCTAAAAAAGGCATCGAACCAATACATTAGAGGGATTTTGCGGGCCTTTTGCGGGCTTTTCAGCTTGACCGAAATATCTAAACATCAGAAATTAAACGGAAAAGAAGTTCGAATGTGATGCCTCTTCTGGCACCACTGCTTTTCTCCCGACATAGATGCACCGCGCAATCGCGCCACACAGGTCGGCCCAGTCGCGCCCTCTCGCACACTCCAATACCGCACCCTTGTCGTTCTCATCCTTGCGCGACATGATGGATGGGTTGCGAATCGAGACTGGCGCGGCGGGGAGAGGGACATGGCTACGGCCCATAAGGACGGCACGATCGATAAGGAGGCGCTGCGGCGCCGGTATGCGGCGGAGCGCGACAAGCGGCTGCGGACCGACGGGGCCGCGCAATACAAGCGGCTCGAGAGCGAGTTCACCGACCTTGCCACTGATCCCTATACCCCGCGCGAGGAACGCGATCCGGTCAGCGATCATGTCACCTTTGCCTTTATCGGCGGCGGGTTTGCCGGGCTGGTCGTCGGCGCGCGGCTGAAGGAAGCGGGGATTGCCGATTATCGCATCGTCGAGAAGGGCGGCGACTTCGGCGGGACCTGGTACTGGAACCGCTATCCCGGCGCGCAATGCGACACCGCGAGCATGATCTACATGCCGCTGCTCGAGGAAACCGGGCACATGCCGAGCGAGAAATACGCGCATGCCCCCGAGATCCGCGACCACTGCAGCGCCATCGGCCGGCAATACGGCCTCTACGACAACGCGCTGTTCCACACGCAGGTCACCGATCTCGAATGGGACGAGACACGCCAATTGTGGATCGTGCGCACCGATCGCGGCGACGAATTCACCGCCAAATATGTCGGCATGGGCACCGGTCCGCTGCATGTCGCCAAGCTGCCCGGCCTGCCCGGGATCGAGCTGTTCGAAGGCAAGAGCTTCCACACCAGCCGCTGGGACTATGGCTATACCGGCGGCACGCCCGAGGGCGAGCCGATGACCGGGCTGTCTGACAGACGCGTGGCGGTGATCGGCACCGGCGCGACCGCGGTCCAGGTGGTGCCCAATGTCGCGCGCGATGCCAAGGAACTGCTGGTGTTCCAGCGCACGCCGTCGAGCGTGGACGAGCGCAACAACCGCCCGCTCACCCGCGACTGGTTCGACGAGGTTGCCGAGCCCGGCTGGCAGAAGAAATGGCAGGAGAACTTCGTCGCCAATCTCGGCATCGGCTTCCCCGCCGAGGATCTGGTCGACGATGGCTGGACCGATCTCGGCAAGCGCATCCGGGCACAGGTGATCGACATGCCGCCCGAGCAGCGCACGCCCGAAGGCATCATGGCCGCTTTCGAGGATGCCGATAACCAGAAGATGAGCGAGATCCGTGCGCGCGCCGAGAACATCGTCGGCGGCGAGGCGGGCGAGAAGCTGCAGGCGTGGTATCGCCAGCTGTGCAAGCGTCCGTGCTTCCACGACGAATATCTCCAGGCCTTCACGCGTGAGAACACCCAGCTGGTCGATACCGACGGCAAGGGCGTCGAGCGGATCACCGCCAAGGGCGTGGTCGCCAATGGGCAGGAGTACGAAGTCGATTGCATCGTCTATGCCTCGGGGTTCGAGGTCGGCACGGATTTCACCGAACGTGCGGGATATGACGTGACCGGGCGCGGCGGGCGGCTGCTGTCGGACTATTGGGCGGGCGGCATGCGCAGCTTTCACGGGCTGCACGTCAACGGCTTCCCCAACCTGTTCTTCGTCCAGCAGAACCAGGCCGCGGCCTTCATTGCCAACTACCCGCACAACCTCGTCGATCATGCCGAAACGGTGGCGGCGGTGGTCGCCCATGCCGAGGCGCAGGGGCATGCCGCCGTCGAACCCAGCGCCGAGGCCGAACAGCAATGGCTCGACTTCCTGCTGACGGGCCCCGCCGCGCGGCTGGGCAGCACCGAATGCACGCCCGGCTATTACAACAATGAAGGGCAGGGTTACGGCGAGCAGGAACGTTTCGCGCTGGGCCATCCGGCGGGCGCGCTGGGATTCTTCAACCATATCGACCAATGGCGGCGTTCGGGTGCGTTCGAAGGGCTCGAGTTTGCCTGAACACCGTTCGCGGGTGTGGGAAAACGCTTTGTCGAAGGGGCTTTGCGGCAATTGCCCGCACGGCTAGCGTCGCGCTACGATCTCAGGGGAGACTGCACATCATGACTACCACTTTCGCGCGCCTCGCATCGGCGCTGGCCATTGCCTGCGCCACCGTGTCCGCACCCGCCGTGCTGGCGCATTCGCATCAGGCCGAAGCGCATGCGGCGGAGGCCGCCAAGCTCGCCGCCCTGTTCGAACGCAGCGAAGCGGACATGCTCGACCGCAATCCGATCGCGGCGTTCTTCCGCGGCGATTTTTCCGATGCCGACCAGCTGGGCGATTATTCGCCCGCCAGCTATGCCGCGGACCGCGCGGCGGCGCAGGCCCATCTGGCCGAACTGGCGACGATCGACCGCACCGCTCTGGGGGAGACCGACCGCATCGCCTACGACGTGTTCGAATATACGCAGCAGCGCACGCTGGCGCAGACCGCGCCCGATGTGCTGCCCACCGTGCTCGCTTTGCCGATCGACCATTTCCGCGGGCTGCATGTCTTCTACCCGCGCTTTTCCGCGCCCGGCGCGCTGATGCCCTATGACACGGTGCAGGATTACGAGAACAATTTCAGCCGCCACCGCGCGATGGCGGAGATCATCGACCAGGCAATCGCGCGCTTCCGCATCGGCGCGGCGCAGGGCATCACGCTGCCGCGCATGTCGGTCGAACTGATGATCGAACAGCTCGATCTGCAGATCGGCGCGCCGATCGAGCAGAGCCCCTATTGGGCGCCGGTCGCCAATTTCCCCGACAGCTTCTCCGCCTCCGAGCGCGAGCGCCTGATCGGCGAGCATCGCGCGGCGCTGACCGGCACGCTGATGCCCGCGCTCGCCAAGCTGCGCGAGTTCCTCGCGGAGGAATATCTCGAGCAGGCACGGCCTAGCATCGCCGCGACCGACAATCCCGGCGGCGAGGCCTATTATGCTTACCGGATCGAGGAGAACACCACGCTGCCGCTGACCGCGCAGCAGGTCCACGAGACCGGGCTGGCCGAAGTCGCGCGGATCAACGCCGCGATCGATGCCGCCGAAGCGGAAGCCGGTGGCCGCACCGGCGCCACCTACACCAGCAAGGCCGACCTGCAGGCCGCGTGGTACGAAGTCGCCGAGCAGGTCGATCCGCTGATGGACGAAGTGTTCCTGCGCCAGCCCGAAACCGAACTGCGGATCGAGCCCTACGAACCCTATCGCGAGAAATTCAGCCTCGCCGCCAGCTACATGGCGGGCAAGGCCGACGGGTCGCGTCCGGGCACCTTCTACTTCAGCGGCTACAATGTCGCCGAACGCGAGCTGGGCACCTCGATCTCGCTCTACATGCACGAAGGCAATCCGGGGCATCACTTCCAGTCGATGTTCGCGATCGAGAACGAGGACCTGCCCGAATTCATGCGCTACGGCGGGTTCACCGCCTTCAGCGAAGGCTGGGGTCTGTATGCCGAGAGCCTCGGCTACGAACTCGGTCTCTATGACGATCCGGTCGAACGGCTGAAAGCGCTCGAGGGCGGTGAAATGCTGCGCGCGGTGCGGCTGGTGGTCGACACCGGCATGCATGCGCTGGGCTGGTCCAGAGAGCAGGCGATCGAATATATGGTCGCCAATGGCGCAGCGCGCGATTTCGCCGAAAGCGAGAGCGCGCGGTATATCGTGATGCCCGCGCAGGCGCTGGCCTACAAGACCGGCGAATTGAAGATCAAGCAGCTGCGCGCGCGCGCCGAGGCCGCGCTGGGCGAGGATTTCGACGTCCGCGCCTTCCACGAACAGGTGCTCAACACGGGCGATATCCCGCTGCCGGTGCTGGAAGCCAAGATCGATGCCTGGATCGCGGGCGGGGGGCAGTAAGGGTATGGCCATGAAACACAGGGTCCTGCAGGTCGCCTCGGCGCTGGCGATGGCCGGCGCCGCGCTGGCGGCCCCCGCAGCGCAGGCCTGCGACCGGGTCGCGGCCGCGCAGAGCGACAGCCAGCGTCTGCGCGCGCTGATGGCCGAAAGCGACGCCGCCTTCCTCGACCGCAACCCGCGCGCGGCGTTCTATCGCGGCGACTTTTCCGATGCGGGCAGCCTCGGCGACTTCTCGCCCGCGGCCTATGAGACCGAACGCGCGGCGGCGATGTGCGACATCGCCGCGCTCGCGACGATCGACCGCGCGGCGCTCACCGCGAGCGAGCGGATCGCCTACGATACCTTCCGCTATTCGCAGGAACGCACGCTGGCCGCGACCGAGCCCGAGGTGCTCAAGACCATCCTCGCGCTGCCGATCGACCACTTCCAGGGTATCCAGGGCTCCTATCCGGGCCTGTCGGCACCCGATGGCGTGATGCCGTTCGCGGCGGTTGAAGACTATGCCGACAATGTCGCACGGCACGGTGCCTATGCGCAGATGGTCGACGATGTCATCGCGCGCTTCGACACGGGGCTGGAGCAGGGCATCACGCTCCCGCGGCTGACGGTGGAGCTGATGATCGAGCAACTCGACACGCAGCTGGGCGCGCCGGAGGGCAGCAATCCCTATTACGCACCGCTGCGCCAGCTGCCCGAAAGCTTCACCGAAGCGCAGAAGGGGCAGGCACGCGCCGCGCTGATATCGGCGGTCGAAGGCACGCTCTATCCCGCGATGCGCAAGCTGCGCGCCTATCTGGCCGACAGCTACCTGCCGCAGGCACGCACCAGCATCGGCGCCACCGCAACACCCGGCGGCGATGCCTATTACGCCTACCGGATCGCCGAGATGACCACGCTGCCGCTGACCGCGGAAGAGGTGCACCGGCTGGGCCTGTCCGAAGTCGCGCGGATCAACGAGGCGCGCCAGCAGGCGATCGCCGAGCGCGGCGACCGCCGCCCGCCGGTCTACAAGACCAAGGAATCACTGCAGGAAGCATGGTACGAAGTCGGCGGGAAGGTCGATGCGAAGATCGGCCCGCTGTTCCTGCGCCAGCCCGAAACCGAGCTGCGGATCGAGCCGTACGAGCCCTATCGCGAGCAGTTCTTCCTCGCCGCGTCCTACCAGCCGGGCAAGGCCGACGGCTCGCACCCCGGCACCTTCTATTTCAGCGGGTGGAACGCGGCCGAGCGCGAACTGAGCCCGTCTGTCCGGCTCTACATGCACGAAGGCAATCCCGGCCATCACTTTCAGGTGATGTTCGCGGTCGAGGACGAGAGCCTGCCCGACCTGCTGCGGCACGGCTGGTTCACTGCCTATGGCGAGGGCTGGGCGCTTTATGCCGAAAGCCTCGGCTACGAACTCGGCCTGTATGACGACCCGGTCGACCGGCTGCAGGCGCTCGAGGATGGCGAATTGAAGCGCGCGGTGCGGCTGGTGGTCGATACCGGCATCCATGCGCTCGGCTGGACCCGCGAACAGGCGGTCGAATACATGGTCGAGAACGGCAATCCGCGCGATTATTCGGAAAACGAGGTCGCGCGCTATATCGCCATGCCGGGGCAGGCGCTGGGCTACAAGATCGGCGAATTGAAGATCAAGGAACTGCGCGCGCGCGCCGAAACCGCGCTGGGCGAGGATTTCGACATCCGCCACTTCCACGAACAGGTGCTCGACAGCGGCAATATCCCGCTCACCGTGCTCGAAGCCAAGATCGACGACTGGATCGCCCCCGGCGGCAAATAGCCCAGCGCAAAAAAAACAGGGGCCGCGCGGTGGCATGCCGCGCGGCCCCTTTTTCATGCCCGTTCGGGGCGATCAGTCGTCGCTGGAAACCCCGGTGGTGCCTGCCGGAAGCACGGGGCGCTCGGCCGGCAGCGGCGCATCGCGGTCACCCGTCTTCAGATAGGTGTCGAACCAGCGCATCATGCGCAAATTGTAATCGTAGCGCGCGGCGGCCTTCTGGTTGCCGTGACCTTCGCCGGGATAGAACACCAGCCGCACGGGCACGTCGGGCTTGCGGATTTTCATCGCCCGGTACAGCTCGAGGCTCTGGCCCGGATCGACGCGCGTGTCTTCCTCGCCATGCATGATCAGCAGCGGCGTGCTGGCCTTGTCGACATGGAAGATCGGCGAGACTTCGAGCATCGCCATCCAGTCGTCCCACGGCCACTTGCCGCTGTGCACATTGTACATCTCGTAAGGGATGTCGCCCGTGCCGAACTTGCTGACCTGGTTCGAAATGCCGACGAACATCACGCCCGCGGCGAATTCCTCGCTCCAGCGGGTGGAGGACCATGCCGTGGCATAGCCGCCATAGGAACCGCCGGTCACGCCGGTGCGGTCGGCATCGGCGATCCCGGCTGCGACCAGCGCGCGCTTGGCATCGACCAGATCGGTAAACTCGGGATCGGTGTAATTGCCCGTGTGCTGCTTGGAAAACGCGGTGCCATAGCCGGTCGAACCGCGATAGTTGGGCAGGAACACGGCATAGCCCTGGCCTGCGGCCACCTGGCCGGGCTTGGAATAGGCGGTCTGCCAGCCATTGCTGTCATGCGCTTCGGGGCCGCCGTGGACGTTGAGGATCAGCGGAGCGCCGCCGCGCGGTGCGCCGCCGACAGGTTCGATCAGCACGCCTTCGACTTCCTGCCCGTCGCGCGCGGTGTAGGTGAAGGCGCGCTGCTCGCCGAAGTCGATTTCGGACAGCCAGGCATTGTGCTGCGTCCAGCGCTGGAAGGCGCCGTCGTTCCAGACGAACAGCTCGCCCGGGTGGCGCGGGCTGTTGGCCTCGACCGCCAGCGTGCCGCCCCCCGCCTCGACGCTGGTGAGGATCAGCGCGCCGCCGTCATGCTCTTCGGCCACCGAGCCATCACCATTGTAGATCCGCAGCGCGCTCTGCGCGCCCTTGTGGATCACCGCGGCGAGGCGTCCGTCGGCAAGCCATTCGGCATCGACCGCTGCCTCGGGCGCACCTGCATTGAGCGCGCGATAGGCACCGGTCGCGACATCGACCAGATGCAGCGTCGTCGCCGCCGGGTCGTTCATATCGACCCCTGCGATCATCGACAGCTGCGCACCATCGGGCGAGACCTCGATATCGCCCAGCTTGCCCGGCGTTTCGACAATGCGCACCACCTTGCCATTGGTCAGGTCGAGCACATGCGCGCGCTTGGCGGTATAGGCATCGTCGATCTGCGGGGTGGGCGCGCTGTCGACCACCGCGTGGCGGCCATCGGGCGCGACCTTGAAGGCGCTGACATAGCCGGGAATCGCGACCGGCTTGGGCTCGGCGTCGATCTCGGCACCGACCCGCGCGGAGAACAGCCGCGTCAGCTTTGCCTCTTCCTCGTAGACCACCGAATTGAACCCGGCCTTGGCCTGCTTCGTGCGCGCCTTGTCTTCCTCGGCCCCGGCCAGCATCCAGATCGTGCTGCCGTCGGGCGACCAGGCGTAGGAGCGCACCGCCGCGCCCTCGACCGCGGCCAGCTTGCGCTGCGCCCCGCCATCGACGGGGATGCCCCAGACCGCGGTCTTCTCGTCCTCGTCGGCCCAGGTGAAGCTAACCATGCGGCCATCGGGCGAGAAGGTGACGCCGGAGACACTGATGTCGTCGGGCAGGAAGTCGCGGGCGTTGCTCGGACCATAGGCCAGCTTGAGCTGCTGCTGCGTGGTGCCGTTTTCCTCGCCCTCGGTTACATCGGGTAGGCTGGCGGTGGTGTAGGCGATCCGGCTGCCATCGGGCGAAACGGCGATGGTGCCCACGCTTTCGAGCTGGGCAACGTCTTCCGGCGTCATCGGACGGGCCTGCGCCTGCGCGGCGAGCGAGGCGGTGGCGAGCAGGGCGGCGGCGGTAAGCGGCGCGCGTAGGGTCATGGTTGGCAATCCTCTCCTGGGAAATGGTGAGGGCCGCTATACCGATGCTGCGCTAGGGGGCAAATCCGCGTGTGGGGGCGAGCGCCCCGCGCTGCCCCGCTTGGCGCGAACGCAGGATCGCCCCGCCCACTATGGCGAGCGTTACCAGCCAGAATATCGCGGCGAAGGGCGCCCCATTGCCCAGGGTCAGCCGGGCCAGCAGCGTGGCGAGGATCGCAACCGGCACACCGATCGTCACGCCCCACCAGCCCGCGCGGATCACGGGACGCGGGCGGCCCTTGCGCGCCTGCTTGTTGAGCCAGATGAAGGTCCCCGTCGTCACCACCACGCTGAGCGCGATGCCGAAGACGATATAGGCGATCTTCACCGGCAGGCCGCCGTAATTGCCGAAATGCAGCTTGTAGATCGACGCGGCGAATTGCTGGCCGGTCGCGCCATCGGCAAGCCCGGCGGTGCCCTTGAAGCTGCCATCCGCCGCGAAGGCGTAATATTCGCCGAAGATCAGCCGCCGCTCATGCTCGCCGACCACCTGGACATGCTGGCCGCGCGTCCCGGGATCGTGGAGGATCAGATAGGACACGCGCACCCCGGGATATTCGCGGTCCATATAGTCCAGCACGGGTGCGACACGGGGGAGCGGGGCGGGGGCAGGGTTGCCCTCGGGTTCGGAGCCGAACACCGGCGCCAGCGCTGCATCGCCGTCGCCGTCATAAGCGGTTTCGGCAAGGCTGGCACCCGAGACGTAGAACAGGCCGATCATCGCCCCGGTCAGCGCGATCACCAGCGCGAAGGGCAGCGTCCACACCGCCAGCCGGTTGTGCCAATCGAGCGTGGCGACATCGTCCTTGCGGCGGGCGCGCAAGCGGAAGGCGTCGCGGAAGATGCGCGGATGCGCGACAATGCCCGACACGGCGAGCGCGACGATCATCGCGCCGAACATGCCGACCAAAGTCATCCCCAGCACCGGGGGCAGGTTGAGCGTGTAATGCAGCCCGAGCAGGAATTCGGCCCAGGCGTTTTCCTCGGGCGCAGCGATGGCGCCTTGCGCATCGACATGCACCGCCTGCGTATCGGTGGTGACCGTCGTGCGTGGCAGCGCTTCGGTGGGCATGTGGACGTAGAGATGCGTGGTCGGCGTCTGTCCGGCTTCGGTGGCCGCCACATTGGCAATGGCGCGCTCGACCGCCTGCGGCGCGATGCTCTCCATCTCGGGCGCGCTTGGCTGTTCGAGCCGCTGCCATTCCTCGTACAGCACGATCGCCGTGCCGCTGACGCAGATGAGGTAAAGCAGCGCGCAGCAGACCAGCCCGATCGCCGAATGCGCCGCGATTCCCCGGCGGACGGTATCTTTCGAAAACAGCGCGGTCATGGCCGGCTCCCCATGGCAAGCAGTGGCAGCGATGCGGCGATCAGCGGCACGAGCAGCATCGCGATTTGCGGGCGCCGGCTTTCGGCCATCAGCATGGCGAAGGCGAGCAGCGGCCAGAGCAGCGGGACCAGCGCCAGCACCATGACATTGGCATCCGCTTCCGCCACCGGCCAGTCGAGCGCCACGACGCGGATGCCCAGCGCGAGCACGACCGCCACTGCCAGCGCGAGCGGTCCGGTCAGCGCAAAGGTGATCACGCCCCGGTGCCAGTCACTCGGCGCAGATGCGGCGGCCGCGCTTTCGGGCTCGGCGGCGCGGCGCGGCGTGCGCGGTCGCTCGAATGCCGCATGGGTCAGCAATAGGCAGGCAATCGCGGTGGCGACCAGCGCGGCGATGGCCACACCCCAGGCGCCGCTTGCCATACCCGCCGCGATGCAGCCCGCGGCAAGCGCCGTCCAGCCGAGCGCGCTAAGCGCGGGCGATTTGCCCCTGCGCCCCCAGGACAGGCGCAATCCGGCCACGCCCGCCGCAGCAAGCACGCAGCCGAGCCAGAGTGCGCCGTCCCCTCCCATCAGAAACTACCCCGCAGCGTCAGCGTGTAATTGCGCGGCGCGGCGTAATAGGCCTGCTCCCAATAGAGGCTGGTGAGGTATTTCTCGTCCGCGACATTGGCGATATTCGCCTGCAGCTCGAGATTGTCGGTCAGCTGGTAGCCGGCCTGCAATTGCAGCGTGGCATAGGCATCCTGCTCGATCCGGCCCAGCGCGGTGTCGAGATAGACATCGTCCTGCCAGCCCAGCACCGCGCCCAGCGACAGCCGTGTGGTCGGCTGCCAGCGCAGCGCGATATCGGCGGTGGTGCGCGGGACATAGGTGCGCACCTTGCCGTCATTGCCATCCTCGAGCGAGAGATGCGTCAGGCCCGCCTGCAGCAGCAGCCCTTCGGCCAGACGTCCGGTGATTTCGAACTCGACGCCTTCGCTGACCACGTCGATGCCATTGTAGAGCGTCTGGCCGGTGGCCGGATCGAGCCCGGCGGATTCGGCGAGGTTCGACTGCTCGGCACGGAACAGCGCCACAGTGCCGAGCAGCGCTCCGTCGGCGGTCTGCGCCTTGAGGCCGATTTCCATGCTTTCGCCCTTGGCCGCGCCCAGCGGGGCATAGTCGGTCCCGGTTTCGTGCTGGGGCAGGAAGATGTCCGAATAGCTGGCGTAGAGATTGACCCCGTCGATCGCCTCGAAGGTCACGCCCGCGAACGGGCTCAGCGCGCTTTCGCTGCGGCCGAAGTCGACTCCGTAGCTGACCCCCTCGGATTCGACATCGATGTAATTGGCACCGCCGATCACGCTCAGCCGGTCGGTGAGTTCGAGCCGCGCCGCGGCAAAGGCGCGCCACATGCGGTAATCGAAATCGGCATCGACCTGCGCCGCGCCATAGGCGGGACGGCCGACTTCCTCGCCACTCCAGTCGGGCAGCGCGGGCAGCGGGCCCCAGGCGGGATCGGTGAACGGGGCCTGGCGCCCGAGATAGCCGAAGCTGGTGTCGCTATATTGCACGCCCACGGTCACATCGTGCTCGCGCCCGAAGGCACCGAAGCGGCCGCTCAGCTCGGTATCCGAAACCCAGCCGCCGGTGTCGTACTGGTAGGCGCCGGGATAGCCGAGCAGCCCCAGCCCGGTGTCGCGATCGGGGGTGCCATAGACATAGAACAGTTCCGAATCGCTCGAGGTGTCCTGCCGCGTCAGCACCGTCCTGAGCGTCCAGTCCTGCGCGAGGTTCCACGCCACTTCGGCGAAGCCGCGGGTGTTGGTGGTGTCCCAATAGGTCCAGTCCTGCGTGGTCGAGGTGCCGGCGGGATAATCGGTCGGCGTGCCATCGGTGAACAGCAGCGGCAGCGCGCCCCACAGCACGTTGTCGGCATTGTTCTGCTGGTGCGAATAGCCCATCGCGAGCGACAGCGTCGGGGTGATCTCGCCCGCCAGGACCAGCTGCCCGGCATAACGGTCCGAGGTATAGTCGCGCAGGTGCGAATCGCCCGTCGTGATCGCCCCGGTGGCGCGCAGGCCCCAGCTGCCGGTTTCATCCAGCGCGATGTCGAGGTCGGCCTCGCCGCGGATCGTGTCCCATGACCCATAGCTGAGCGCGGCCGACCCGCCGGTTTCGCCGGTCGGGCGGCGGCGGACGAAATTGATCGTGCCCGCCGGATTGCCGATCCCCGACAGCAGCGCATTGGCGCCGCGCACGACTTCGACCCGCTGGTAGAACACCGTGTCGAGCGCGCCGCTGGTGGGGCCGTAGACATTGGGCGTCGCCAGCCCGTCGACCATCAGCCAGCTGATGTCGAAGCCGCGCGCGGTGTAATAGGTGCGATCGGTTTCGACCTGCTCGACATTGATCCCCGGGACCACTGCCAGCGCGTCGTTGATCTCGTCGAAGCCGAAGTCCTCGATCAGGTCCTGGCCGATGACCGAGACCGATTGCGGCGTGTCGATCACTTCCAGCGGCAGCTTGGTCGCGCTGCGCGGCGGGTCCTCATCGCGTTCGCCCAGTACGACGATGCCGGGTGCGGCAGCGGCGCTGTCCATGGCCTCGTCGGCGAGCGCGGGCGCGGCGGCGAACAGGCAGGGAGCAAGCGCGGTGCAGGCGAGCAGACGCGCGGCGGGGGAAGCGGTGGGCATGAATGATTTCCTCATCTGAACTTTCCGCGCCGCTATTGCGAATTAATCGCAGGAGTCAAGGCTAGTGAGAATCATTTGCAAATAAAGTGCGGGATGCGGTGTTTTTCCCTCGCTGGACGCGGCGCGCGAACACGCCTACAACGGTGCCATCCCCGGGGAGCCTGCTCAGGCTGAGAGGGGCGCGTAGCACCGCCCGACCCGTCGAACCTGAACCGATTAGCATCGGCGGAGGGAGTGGGCGGTACCCGTGCAGGGCCCTGCTCTCCATCCGTCGCGAGGAGAGATTTCGCATGGCCGACGGTATCGATATTCCCGCCTGGATCGCCCTGTTCATCGGGTTCTATTCCGCCAGCGCCGCGATCGGCGAACTCCGTCATCCGGGCGGCTGGGTCGGGATGGTCGCGCATTTCGAACGCGACCTGGGCCTGCGCTTTCTCACCGGCATCGTCTGTCTCGGCCTTGGCGCCGCGATCTACCTCGTCTCGCCCTGGCGGCCGGGCGACTGGCTCGCGGTGCTGGTCACCGTCATTGGCGGGGGGATGGTCGTCGAGGGCGCGCTGATCCTCGCCTTTGGCGACAATTTCCTCGCTTTCGCGCGGCGCCTGATGGGCGCTGCCAACCGGCTCTGGGCCGGTCTCTCGCTCCTGCTCGGCGCGGCGCTCATCGTCGTCGCGCTGCTGCGCCTCTAACACTTCCCGCTCTTTTCCAAGGAAGGTCCATTTCATGGCCGACATCAACAGCAAATTCGACATCGGCGTCACCACCGGCCCGATCCGCGGCAGCCGCAAGGTCCAGATCGGCGCGAAAAGCGGCAGCGGCGTGCGCGTCGCCATGCGCGAGATCGGCCTCGAGGGCGGCGAGCCCAGCGTGCGCGTCTACGACACCTCCGGCCCCTATACCGACCCCGCTGTCACGATCGACATCCGCGCCGGTCTCGAACAGAAACGCCGCGAATGGATCATGGCGCGCGGCGATGTCGAGGAATACACCGCGCGCGAGGTAAAGCCCGAGGATAACGGCCAGCTTGGCCCCGACCGTTCGGGCGGCGTCCCCGCCTTCCCCAATGTCGCCAAGAAAGTGCTGCGCGCCAAGCCGGGCATGAACGTCAGCCAGATGCATTACGCGAGGCAGGGCATCATCACGCCCGAGATGGAATATGTCGCCGAGCGCGAGAACCTGGGCCGCGAACAGGTCCGCCGCGAGCTCGACGGCAATTCATGGGGCGCCGAGATCCCCGAATATGTCACCCCCGAATTCGTCCGCGACGAGATCGCCCGCGGCCGCGCGATCATCCCCAATAACATCAACCACCCCGAAACCGAACCGATGGCGATCGGGCGCAACTTCCTCGTCAAGATCAACGCCAATATCGGCAATTCTGCCGTCGCATCGGATGTCGCGGCGGAAGTCGACAAGATGGTCTGGTCGATCCGCTGGGGCGCCGACACCGTTATGGACCTCTCGACGGGGCGCAACATCCACGACACGCGCGAATGGATCATCCGCAACAGCCCCGTCCCCATCGGCACCGTGCCGATCTACCAGGCGCTCGAAAAGGTCGGCGGCATTGCCGAGGACCTCACCTGGGAAGTCTTCCGCGACACGCTGATCGAACAGGCCGAACAGGGCGTCGACTATTTCACCATCCACGCGGGCGTGCGCCTGCCCTATGTCCCGATGACCGCCAAGCGCGTCACCGGCATCGTGTCGCGCGGCGGCTCGATCATGGCGAAATGGTGCCTCGCGCATCACAAGGAGAGCTTCCTCTACGAGCGCTTCGACGAGATCACCGAGATCATGAAGGCCTACGACATCGCCTACAGCCTCGGCGACGGCCTGCGCCCCGGCTCGATCGCCGACGCGAATGACGAAGCCCAGTTTGCCGAGCTCTACACGCTGGGCGAACTCACCAAGCGCGCCTGGGAACAGGACGTGCAGGTGATGATCGAGGGCCCCGGCCATGTGCCGATGCACAAGATCAAGGAGAACATGGACAAGCAGCTCGAGGCCTGCGGCGAAGCGCCCTTCTACACATTGGGCCCGCTCGTTACCGATATCGCGCCCGGCTACGACCACATCACCAGCGGCATCGGCGCCGCGCAGATCGGCTGGTACGGCACCGCCATGCTCTGCTACGTCACGCCCAAGGAACACCTCGGCCTGCCCGACCGCGACGATGTGAAGGTCGGCGTGGTGACCTACAAGCTCGCCGCGCACGCCGCCGACCTTGCCAAGGGCCACCCCGCCGCCAAGGTCCGCGACGACGCGCTCTCCAAGGCGCGCTTCGACTTCCGCTGGCGCGACCAGTTCAACCTCAGCCTCGATCCCGACACGGCCGAGCAATACCACGACCAGACGCTCCCCGCAGAAGGCGCCAAGACCGCGCATTTCTGCTCGATGTGCGGTCCCAAGTTCTGCAGCATGAAGATCACGCAGGAAGTGCGCGAATTCGCAGCGAAGCAGAACTCGGACAGCTACCTTGCGAGCGAGAACATCAAGCGCGAGACAAGCGCTGAAGAGGCCGCGGAAGCGCGCGCGGGCATGGAGAAGATGAGCGAAGTGTACCGCGAGAAGGGCGAGCAGCTCTACCTTCCCGAAGACGAAGTGGACGGGGTGGGCCCGGCGCAATAGGCTGCCGCACGAGCCGCCCCACGGGGGCCACACAGAGGGGAGCGCCATGGCCGAAGTCGATACCGATGCGATATTGGACGACCGGCGCGAACGCCGCCGCCTGCCGCTGGTCGGGCTGCTCCTCTCGGCGCTCTATGTCGGCGGCGTGGCGCTCTACCTGTTCGTGCAGGGCCAGAACCCCGCCGATCTCCGGCTCAACGAGTTGGGCGATTTCCTCGGCGGCGTGTCCAGCCCGCTCGCCTTCCTGTGGCTGGTGCTCGGCTTCTTCCAGCAAAGCCGCGAAATCCGCCTGAGCGGCAAGGCGCTCCAGCTGCAAGCCAGCGAAATGCGCCGCAGCGTCGACGAACATCGGCGGCTTGCGTGCGGGGAACGCGCGGAATGAAAGTGGCGTGAGAAGCGTGTGAGGACACGGAAAAGATTAGCAAGGTGTGCCGCGAGAAGGGCGAGCGGTTGTATTTGCCGGAGGGGTAAGTATCCCTAATCGATGAGTTGGATTGCAGTTCGCGTTACTCTCATCTAAAGTCTTTTGGATCTTGGATCGAGGAAACCCCCATGGAAAAATTGCCGCCTTTTATAAATTCCACGGGCTTAGTGACTAAGATATTTGATAAGATTCAGGAGGCTAAAGAGCCGGACGACCGCTACACGCAAAACTTTCAAGCCGCAGTTCTTGGCTATGGAAGCGGAAACGCAAAGGCTTTTATCCCATTCCTAAAGCGCATGGGATTCTTAGAAAGCGATGGTCGTCCCACGCAACTTTATAGGCAGTTTAGAAATCCCGATGCTGCGGCCGCTGCGATGGCCGAGGCAATGAGGGTCGGATACTCAGATGTCTTTGCTCGCAATGAGTATGCGCATGACCTTAGCGATGAAAAGTTCCGCAACCTTCTTGTGGAAATGACTGGTAAGGACAAAAACGCTTCATCTATCAATAAGATCGTTGCGACTTGGAAGGCCTGCAAATCTTATGCTGACTTCGATGCGAACCTCACAGATACGAGCGCATCAGATGTTTCTGACAACAGCGAAACGATGACTGACAGCCCGACCACCGGTGTTAGACCAAGATTACCCTCTGAATTTACAGAAATACCAAAATCGGTGGGCATGTCGTTCGGCTATAATATCAACTTGAACTTGCCTGCTACAACCGATGCGAAGGTTTACAACGCGATTTTCTCAGCGTTGCAGCAGACCCTCCTGAAGGACTGATCCGTTGAAGCCAGTTGATCAGGTAAAGAGGTTCGCTACGAACAACTTGTTGATCGAAGCAGCCTTAGATCAGGCGCAGGCCGATCTAGGTATGCGCGTGTCCGAAGACCCGAGCATCGAAGCGGAGATTGATGAGACCTATTACCCACAGTTTGACGAAAAATACCGCGCGGAAGCTGCGGATATGGCGGTCAATTTTAGAATTTTTTACTGCTTGGAAAACTCGATCAGAGAGCTGATCCTAGATGCTCTCAGCGAGGAGTTCAGCGACGAATGGTGGGTTGAAGGTATTCCGGAGCCTATTCGTCTGGCGGCTGAAAAACTAAGGCAAAAAGAAATCGATACAGGCGGCGTTCCTCGATCTGACAATCTGCTAGACTATACGACGTTTGGTGAACTGGCCCAGATTATCGAACAGCGACAACAGGCCTTTGAGGGAAAGTTCACGAGCCTTAAGGCGGTAAACAAAGTTCTTTGGCAATTGAACATGCTGAGAGGGCCGATTGCGCATTGCAAGCCGTTGGCTGAGGATGAAGTGCTTCGGCTTCATCTCTCTCTTCGTGACTGGTTCAGAGCACAAGGCGAATAGCTCTAATTTCGTGAAGGCGCAAATATCGGCGGCAGTGTGCTTAACCTGCCGGTACCAACCGGTCCACCAACGCCCTGAGTTCGCTCGGCGTCGTGTGCCCCGCGACCACCTCGTGATAGCCGATGCCTGCCTTGCGCAGCGCTTCCTTCTTCACCGCGTCGCGCGCGGCGGCGCTGGCGCCGGTGTGGTGGCCCGAGCCTTGGTATTCGAGCGCGTGGACCACCCGGCAGTGCTCGTCCATTAGCGCGAAATCGACGCGTTTGGAATTGACCGCGAAGAAGGCGTCCTTGTCGGGGCTGGCGAGGAATTCGCCGAGGCTCACCTGTGCCATCACCTGCCATTTCGGATTGCGCGCAATCACCGCCTTGTCGAGCGCCTCGAACACCTTGGCCTCCGATTTGTTGAGCAGCGAGCGCGAGGTGAACTTGGCCCGGCTGACGATCTTCAACTGGTCCGCCGCCATATCGGACCGGATCGCCTGTCCCCGCTCCGCCGCCTCGATCTTGCGCAGCCCTGCGCTCTTTTTACCGAACCGCTGCGCATTGCGCCCCTGCCAATACGCCTTGCGCTTCGCCGCATCGGCGCTGGCGACTGCCCGCTCGAAAGCGACGCCGATCAGCGCGCCGACAAGCAGCACGATCAGCAACGCAACGGGGCGATCCAGCAGGAAATTGACGGTTTCCCTGACGCATATGACTAGCAGCTTTTGGTTGCGACATGGCTAACGGCGCATTGTAGCGCCCGTATGAACACACCGCGCAATATCCTGCGGGCGCTGGCGAAGTGGCCCATATCCGTCATCCAGCGAAAGCTGGGATCGCCGTCGTTTCGCGCGACCGAGCCAGATCCCAGCTTTCGCTGGGATGACGGGATGATCGACCTCCCCGGGGCCGAACTCGCCCACTGGTTCCGCCGGCACCTCACCTGAGGGCTTTCCTACTCCGCGCAAACCTGTCTTGCTGCGGGCCATGTACGCGCTCCGTCCCCTCGCGAACCACTTCCGCCAAGCCCCCGCGCGCACGCCGGGACTTTTTTCGCAATGGACCGTGGTCCATGCGGTCCATGTGATGGGAGTGGCAGGGGGCAAATCCTCCACATGTCCTACACGCCGCCTGGCCGCGCGCGCGCTTCACCGGCACGCGGGCCAGCGCCTGCAGCCATTCCGCAATTCCGGGGTCGGCACACTTGGCCTCACGCCCCCTAGCCACCGGTCCCCAACACGCCCATATGCGCGGGCATGGCCGATCTCTATCTCAAGAACCTCGAATCCGAACGCCGCCAGCTGTGGGCGACCTGCCGTCTCAAGGGGCTGGCCAAGGGCACGCCCGAGCGGCAGCGGATCGTCGCGATCGACGAGGCGATTGCCGCGCATAAGGCGAAGAAGGCCTAGCGCGCGCCGCTTTGCGGCAGCGCCCGTGCGGGCCGGCGGGGGGCCGGCTGGCGCCCGCCGCCCGCTCGCATCCGCTAGCTGTTCTTCATGTTCTCCAGGCCCCTGATCGCGCCGGGCTTTTGCGACGGCTGCGAGGCGTTGGTCTTGACCTTTTCCTTCTTGGGCTTGCGGGCTTCGCGGTTCGATTTCTGTCCCTTGGACATGCGTGGTTCCAATCGGGGCGGAATGCCCCGGCCATGCTCCTACGCCTGCGCGCCGGACAAAGCGCGTTTATTCGCGCGGGCGGCCGCCGCGCGCTAGCGGCGCAGTTCGACCATTACCCGGTCGAGCGCCTGGAGGAAGTTGGAGCGGTCGGCCTTGCTGAAGGGCGGGGGGCCGCCTTGGGCACCGTCCATCCCCGCACGCAGGTCTTCCATGATCGCGCGGGTGGCCACCGCGCTGCCGATGCTGGCGGCGTCGAAGGCGCGCCCGTCATGCTTGAGCACGCGCGCGCCCGCCTTCAGGCAGCGCTCGGCGAGCAAGATGTCGGCGGTGATCACCACGCTGCGGGCGTCCGCATGCTCCGCGATCCAGTCGTCGGCGGCATCGAACCCGTCGCTTACCACCACGCGCTTGACCCGCGCGCTCACCGGTACGCGGAAGGGGCTGTTGCTGACCACGCGCACCTCGGCGCCAAAGCGTTCGGCGACGCGGTAGATCTCCTCCTTCACCGGACAGGCGTCGGCATCGACCAGGATCGTGACGGGGGCGGCTGTGGGGCTGGGGCTGGGCATCGCGCCTGCCTAGCCATCGGTGCGCGCGTGAACCAGCCCCGCGATCGGCGGGTGCGTCAGTAGGCCCAGCGCTCGGTGAGCATTTCGGCCTTGCCGTCCGCGAGCTTCACCTCGGCGGCGGGCTCGCCCGGCTGGCCCTCGCGGAACAGCTCGTAGATCACCGCGCCGTCCTCCTGCACGCTCTCGATCACGCGCACGGGAGCGAACATGTCGGGCGCGGCCTCGGCCACTGCACGCGCGGGAGCGGGGACATCGGCCCAAGCGAGATCGCGCTGGATCTCGACCACGCGGAACACGCCGTCCTCGACCAGCATGTCGAGTTCGACCTCGCTGCCGTCGGCGCGTGTGCCCTCGACGTCGTAGAACACCATGCCGTCGCGCTCCTTGCGCTCGGCCCCGGCGAATTGCATGCCCGGCACCGCCTCGAGCGCGGCGGCGCGGGCGCCCTCGGGGATATCGTCGGCGGCCAGTTCGGTAATAACCGCCTCGGGACCATCGGCGAGGATCGCGGTGTCGCTGGCCGCGGCCTCATCCGCTTCACCGGCGGGCGCGGGCGAACAGGCGGCAAGGCTTGCGGCAAATGCCAGCGCGGCGGAAGTCTGACACCAAAGAGCGATACGCATGATCTTGTCCCCAAACAGCGCCCCGGACGGGCTATGACACCGGTGTACCGTTTGCGGGGCGGATTGGCAATTGCGGGCCTGGCGGCGGCGTGCGCGGGCAGGGTGATCGCTTTGCGGGCCGGGTCATCCAATTGCAGCACCGCGTTCCGCCCGTTCCATCAAACCGCTGGAAACACGCGCGCCAATCCCCATCTCGAGATCAGGCAAGACAACAATGAGAGGAGCCTTCCACTATGCAGGTCCAGTTCAATTCCGACTCTTCGGTCATGGGTACCGAGAACGTCGCCGAACGTATCGAGGCGAGCGTGCGCGAGAAGCTGGCGCGGTTCGAGGAACGGCTCACGCGGATCGAGATCCACGTGCGCGACGAAAACGGTGCGAAGGGCGGGGCGGACGACAAGGCCTGCACGATCGAGGCGCGCCCGCGCGGCGGCAAGGCGATCGGCGTGACCGAACACGCGGCCAAGGTCGATGATGCCGCGCGCAAGGCGGCGGCGACGCTCAGCCAGCGGCTCGAACGGCACTTTGGCAAGGAATCCAAGCACAGCCACGACCCGCGGCCCGACAAGGTGTTGTAAGCGGTAGCGCGGGCGCGCTCCGCCCGGGCTGCGCGTGTCAGCCGGGGACGGAGCGTTCCTCCGCCCCGTGGCGGTGCAGCATGACATCGAGCAGCGCGGGGCGGTCCTTCTGCTCCCAGGCGCGTTCGTGGAAGAAGAACACCACCGCGTTGACCAGCGGCTCGACCAGCGCGATCCCACCCGCAAGCATCACCGACCCGGTGAACAGGTAGGCGACTGTGAACCCGACCAGCAGGTGGAGGACGAGGAAGCTCAGCGTCTTGGACAGGTTGCGTTTCATCCACCGCAGATAGGAGTGTCGTTTAATCGATTGAAGCGATGAATGACGCATAGAGTAATCGCTTTTCGCTCCTGTCGCGGGTTCCAAGACGCATTCGTCGCACTTTGACACGCCATTGCTCGCGCAACCCAGCCGCTTTGCCTTATTTTTGCCCGAGTTCGAAACATCCGGACCGGTGCAGCGTTCGTATCTTGAAGCAGCAGCCGGAAACCGTCGGCTGTGACAATGCTCACGACTACCGAATAAAGGGAATGGATATGAACAAGCTTACCATCGCGCTCGCCTCGGCCGCATCGCTGGCTATCGCCGCCTGCGCCGAAGAACCGGCCGAAACCGCTGCCTATGAAGACACCGCCACTGCCGATCAGATGGCCAATGCAGAAGCCGAAGCCGGCACTGTGGTCGAAGTCGCACAGGACGACGAGACTTTCTCGACGCTCGTCAGCGCGGTGACTGCCGCCGGACTGGGCGAAACGCTGTCGGGTGACGGCCCGTTCACCGTCTTCGCGCCGACCAACGATGCCTTCGCCAAGATCCCCGAGGCGACGCTGACCGAGCTCACCACCAATGACACCGAAACGCTCGGCAACATCCTCACCTACCACGTGGTCGAAGGCAATGTGGATGCAGCCACGCTGACGCAGGCGATCACCGATGCAGGCGATGCGGGCTACACCATCACCACCGTCAATGGCGGCACGCTGACCGCGACCGTGGTCGACGGCAATGTCGTGCTGACCGATGCCGCCGGCGGCACCGCCACCGTCACCGCAACCGACGTCGCCGCCTCGAACGGCGTGATCCACGTCATCGATACCGTGCTGATGCCGCAGTAAGGCAATCGCACTGTTACTCGCGAAAGGCGGCTCCTTTACGGGGCCGCCTTTTTCGTGGGCGCTTTTCTACAGCGTCGCCGACGAGAGCCATGCCAAGCAGCATATCGGCACGTGCCCTGCTTCGAAGCTTGCACCTGCGGCGCGGCGCGCTAGCGTCTTGCCCGGGCGAGAGGAGAACAGCGATGGGCGTAGCCGCCGAGAAGCCGGTTTACAGCGTACCCTTTGTCGAGCGCACCGGGATGCGCCGGATCGAGGAGCGGCGTGGGTATTCCAAACTGCTGATGCCGCTCGATGGCAATGCCAACCATGTCGACGTTATGTATCTCGGCGCCTTCTGTGTGCTCGCCGAAGCGATCGCGGCAGGGCCGGGGATCTCGATCCTCGACACCGCGCGCCATTTCCCAATCATCAAGGACATCGCGGTGGACTTTCACCGCATGGCGGCCAGCGATGTCACCGGCGAATACGAACTCACCGAGTGCCATATTGCCGCGCTGGAGGCCGATCTCGAGCGCAAGGGCAGCGCGGGCTACACCGCCGAAGTCCCGATGCACGATGCCGAGGGCGCGCTGGTCGCCACGGGCCGCGTCACGGTCAAGCTGCTTACCCACGACTGGTCCGGTCGGGCCTGAAGGAAAGATTCATATGACCAGTATTCGCGCCCGCCTCGTCAAACTCGCGCTGCCGCTGCTCGGCATCAAGCGGTTCTTCTCGCAGCCCGACAAGTTCGACGAACGGATCGCCAAGCTCCGTGCGGCCAAGCCGGTTCGCCCGCGTGCGAAATGGAACAAGCGCTTCGATATTCGCGAGTATGGCAGTCGCGGGTTTCCGGTCGTCACGCTCGAACCCAAGGGCGGGGCCCAGCCCGGCGCGCCGCATCTGCTGTATCTCCATGGCGGCGGCTATGTGATGGATATCGCCGCGGTGCATTGGGACGCGGTGGCTGATCTGTGCGAGCGGCTGGGCGCCTCGGCGACCGTACCGCTTTACCCGCTGGCGCCCGAACACAAGGCGGACGAGACGCTCGAGGCGATGCGCTCGCTCTATCTCGAATTGGCCGAGCGCTATGGCGCGGACCATGTCACCGTGATGGGCGACAGCGCGGGCGGCGGCATGACGTTGGCGCTGGCGCAGATGCTCAAGGCCGCGGATCAGCCGCTGCCCGGCAGCCTGGTGCTTTATTCGCCCTGGCTCGATGCGACGGCCACTGCCGAAGGGCAGCGCGAAATCGAACCGCGCGACGGGATGCTGGCGGTCAGCGGGCTCAAGGCCTGCGGCGACATGTATCGCGGCGATTTGGCAATCGACGATCCGCGCGTCAGCCCGCTGTTCGGACCGCTGGAGGGATTGCCCCCGATGGCGATCTTCTCTGGCACCGCCGACATCCTGCTCGTCGACGGGCGCCGCCTTGCCGGGAAGCTGGCGCAAGTGGGCATGCCCGACCACCTTTATCGCGAGTATGAGGATATGTTTCACGTCTGGATGTTGCTGCATGTCCCCGAAGGCAAGCGCGCACGCGCCGAAACCGCGAATTTCATCCGCCAGCACGGGAAGACCGTATGACCACCCGCATCCTGTTCGCCGCCTTGCCAGCATTGCTCCTGGCCGCCTGCAACACCGGCTCGGGCGATGTGCCCGAGGGCCTCGCCACCGGCACTTTTGCGGGCATCGGTGCGGGCGAAGTGGTTCATTACATTGGTACCGAACCTTTCTGGAACGGCGCGGCGGGCGGCGGCCTCGCGCTCTATGCCACGCCCGAGAACCCGGACGGCAGCGAGTTCGCGGTCGAGCGGTTCGCGGGCAATAACGGGCTGGGTATCAGCGGACGGCTCGAGGGGGCGGCGTTCGACCTGATGATCACGCCGGGCGAATGTTCGGACGGGATGAGCGACCGGACTTACCCCTATACTGCGACCTTGCTTGTGGGCGGCGAACAGCGCCAGGGATGCGCCTGGACCGACAGCCAGCCCTACGACGAGCCGGAACTGCCCTGATGGACACTGCCCCCGCCTTGCCGCGCTGGCTTGGCCGCGCCGGCCTGCTGCCGCAACTGGCCTGCGTCGGGGTGCTTTATGCGGGTCCGGCGGAATGGCGCGAACCCGCGCAGGCGCTGGCTTTCGCCTATGCCGCGCTGATCCTGTCGTTCCTCGGCGGGATGTGGTGGGGGATCGCGGCGGCGGCCCCCGCAGCGCAGCGACGCAACACGCTCGGCTGGGTATGGATGGCGGCGGTGCTGCCAAGCCTCGTGGCGCTGGCCGGTTTCGTGCCATGGGCGCTTGGTTGGCAGTGGCCCGAACCTTCGCTGGCCATGCTCAGCGGGGCGCTGCTGGTCAGCCTGGGTGTCGATGCCAGACTGGGTCCGCTGGTTCCGCGCTGGTGGATGCCGCTGCGGGTGCCGCTGTCCTTCGGCCTCGGACTGATGACGATGGCGGTAGCGGTTGCCTAGCGCTTGGTGACGCCTGCACTCTCGAGTTCGGGGCCGAGCCTGCCGGTCAGCCACATCCACCACATGCGGAAATCGGCGCGCAGGCTCCACAGCGGATAGGTGAAGGTCGCCGGGCGGTTCTTCTCATGCCCGAAATGCGCGATCCAGGCGAAGAAATACCCGGCCAGCGGCATGCCGAGCAATAGCAGCCACTTTCCCGTCGCCAGCGCTGTCACGCCCAGCGCGACGACCAGCGAGGTGCCGATGTAATGCAGCGCGCGGGTTCCCGGGCGCGCATGTTCGCGCAGGTAGAACGGCCAGAAGGCAGCGAAGGTGGTGTAGCGCCGCTCGGTCATTGCAGCCCCGGGATTTCGATCTGCGCGGGCGAGGGCGTCTGCGGCATGACCAGTTCGCGCTTGGCGGGTGCTGCCCGGCTTTCGGCGATATCTTCCGCCGCCGCGCCGATCGCGGTGCAACTGCGCCCGGCGAGGAAATCGAGCGCGGTGGCGATCGAGGCTTCGCCCGGGTCGCCCAGCGGGGTGAGGATATCGTCGTCCGCGCGGCAGGTTTGCGGCATCACGCTGGCGAGGCCCGAATAGTAATCGCCCCCGTCATCGGCATTGACCGAGCGGAAGGCGACCACCCGCAGCCGGTCGTCGCAGGCCGACCGGTCGCGGGCGATCTGTCCGACCGGCTTGCCGTAGGTATCGGTGCCGATCAGCGCGATATTGTCGCCCAGGATGGGAATGAAGGCATTGGCCACCAATTCGCTGGCAGACGCGGTCCCCATGGTGCCGATCACCGCGATCCTGGTTGCTGCAATAGCCTGCGGTGCGGCGGCGAAGCGGGCGATTTCGTTGAAGTCGCTTTTGGAATCGCGAAAGGTCGTCTTGCTGAAAACCTGTCCGGTCCGGTCCGCCGCGAGCAGGTCGCCAAGCAGTTCCGCGACCGATACAAGCCCGCCGCCATTGTAGCGGAAGTCGAGGATGATCTGCGTCACGCCCTCGGCGCGGAAGACGGTGAAGGCATCGCGCAACTGGGCCTTGGCATCGTCGATGATGAAGGTGCGCAGATTGATATAGCCGACCTTGGTCCCGCCATTGTCGAGGATCTTCGCACCATAGCGATCCGAGATCGGGTCGAGTGCATATTCGGTCTTGGTCACGCCGACCGTAACCTCGCCGCCACCGGGCTGGCGGATACGCAATTGGCGGGTCACCCCCGGATCGCTTGGGCCGAGCGCATTGACCACCGCCTGCGCACCGCCCTCGGCCATCAGTGCGGCGACGGTCTGCCCGCCAATGGCGATGATTTCGCTGCCGCGGTCGATGCCTTGCGCGAAGGCGGGGGCATTTTCGAAAGCCTCGACCACGAACACCCGGCGGGCGGCGGTATCATAGCCCAGGCGCACCCCGAAACCGGCGTTGGATCCGCTGCTGATCAGCGCGTTCTCTTCGGCGATCGAGGTGATGTAGGTGAAGTAGCGATCGCGGTCCTGCGCCCGGGCAGGCGCGACCAGCGCATCGATATAACCCTGGACCGAGCTGAAATTCCCCGCGTTCACGGTCCGGTCGAGCAGGTCGGGGAACAGATACCATTCTTCCATCTGCCCCAGCGTCCAGTCCTGCCGGCTGGCGAGCGTGCAATTGTCGGAGGAACCGCCACCACCGCCGCCGACCGCGCCGCCTCCGGAGCCGCTGCCGCCTCCGCTCGAGCTGCCTCCACCGCCGCATGCGGCGAGCGAAAATGCCAGTGTTGCAGTGAAAATGGTGCGACCCAGACCCATGCGCTTCCTCTCCTGAATCCCTCCCTCGGTCCCCCCGAAGGCATCGTTCACGATCAATGACGGCTAAATCGGGGGCGAGCAAGGGCGCGAATGGTCTCTGGCAAGCCCCGGTTTCCCTCAAAAACGGTGCAAATTTCGGATCGCGGGATGGTTTGTCGCCCGCAGCTATGCCTTAAAGGTCGACCGGAATACGCCGCAGTGGCGCAAATACAGGAGTTTTCATGGCTAGCGGCGTTGCGCCCTGGGTTCAGAATGCGATTGGCGGAGGTGCCATCGGGCATACGCTCACGCTGGAGAAGGTTGCCGACGAGCGCGTGCTCGGCCGGGGCGGCTTTACCCTGACCAGTGCAGCATTCCGTCACGAGGGCGAACTCGATCCTTCCTTTACCGCGGTCGAGGAAGATGCCGTCGCGCCGCCGCTCGAATGGACCGCGCCGCCGCCGGGCGCGCACGAGCTGGTGCTGGTCGTCGAGGATGCCGACAAGGGGCACGTCCATTGGACCGTCTGGGGCCTTGCGCCGCAGAAGGGAAAGCTGATGGAAGGCGAAACCCCGCCGCGCACCGGCAAGAATTCCCACGGCAATTCGGAATGGCTGCTGCCCGATCCGCCGCTGGGCGAAGAGCATCGCTATATCTTTCAGCTTTTTGCAGTCGACCTCCCGCTCACGCTGATGCCGGGGGCGACGCTCGAAGAACTCGTCCGTAATCTTGACGGGCATGTAACCGCCGCCGCGGTCCTGACAGCCCGGTTCGAAGGCCATGAGGTCGAGGAACTGGATGTCGAGGATCTTGGCGACGTCGATTGAAGCATAGCCAAGGAAAGGAACTGTCATGGCTGGCAAGAACAACGCACTGCAGAAGCCGGTGAATCTTTCGCCGGAACTGGAAACCGTGGTTGGCAAGGGTCCGATGACCCGCGCCCAGGTCACCTCCAAGGTGTGGGATCACATCAAGGCGAACGACCTGCAGGATTCCAAGGATCGGCGCATGATCAACCCCGACGACAAGCTCGGCGCGGTGATCGGCAAGGAACAGATCTCGATGTTCAAGATGACGGGCGCCGTCTCGAAGCACATGAGCTAAGGTGTTACCGGCGGCGCAGCGGCCAGTCCGTTACGCCGCCGGTCCACAACGCCAGCCACACGACCAGTGGCTGCGCGATCATTCTCGGCGCATGATAGCCGAGCCCGAGCCCGCCATCCGGGCGCGCCAGATCGAGCGCGAAGTGATGGATGTTCGCAGGAAAAACGCACACTGCGTAAAGCGCCAGTCCGATGGCCCCTACGCGGCGCAGCGGCAGGCTGGTCCATTGCGCCAGCGCCGCCGCACCCAGCAGTTCGGCGATCCCGGTCCATAACACCACCGCCTCGGGCGCGGGCACCCATGTCGGCATGATCGACAGGAACGGGGCCGGGTTGGCGAGGTGCACATATCCGGCGAAGGCATAGAAGGCCGCGAGCAACCAGCGCAGAGTGTGCCGGATCACGCGCGCGGACCTCTGGCAATCGCCCGAAGTGTGCTCACAGTTCGACCACCTCGACGCCTTTCCAGAAGGCGATCCGGTCCCTGATCGCGGCGGCGGCTTCCAGCGGTTCGGGATAGTAGAAGGCAGCGTCGGTATTGATCGCGCCGCCCGCATTGATCGAATAATAGTTCGCCGTGCCCTTCCACCCGCAATGGCTGGTGGTCTCGCTCGGTACGAGCACGCCGCGCATGACATCGCCCGCGGGGAAATAGTGATTGCCTTCGACAACGAGCGTGTCGTCGCTGCGGGCCAGCGTTTCGCCTTTCCAGCGGGCGGTGATGGTCATGATTGGGGCCTTTCCTTGCCGCGCCTCTTTGCTAGGACGGGGCATACTACATCAAGGGGTTCCTGTTCATGCGCCATTTCCTGCTCGCTTCCGCCGCTGCCGCTCTCTCCTTCGGAACCCCGGCGCTGGCGCAGGACAAGGCCGAACGCACCGCCGCTGCCGCGCTCGAAGCGGCACCGGTCTGGGACGGGCACAACGACGTACCCATCCAGCTGCGTTCGCGGCTGGGCAATGTGATCAATAGCTTCGATTTTCGCGATACGCTCGATACCGCGCGCGATGGCCGCGAAGCGATGCATTCGGACCTCGCACGGCTGCGCCTGGGCGAGGTCGGGGCGCAGTGGTGGTCGGTCTATGTCAGCGCCAACCTGCCCGAAGCCGAAGCGGTGCAGGCCACCGTCGAGCAGATCGACGTGACCAAGCGGCTGATTGCGCGTTATCCCGATGCGCTGCAACTCGCGCTGACCGCCGATGATGTCGAGGAAGCGATGGCGGCGGGGCGGATTGCCTCGCTGCTCGGCATGGAAGGCGGCCATTCGATCGGTTCGAGCCTCGCCGTGCTGCGCCAGATGTACGATATGGGCGCGCGCTACATGACGCTGACGCATGGCAAGACGCTGGGCTGGGCCGACAGCGCGACCGATGCGCCGCAACATGATGGGCTCAACGCCTTCGGCATGGATGTGGTGCGCGAAATGAACCGCATCGGCATGCTGGTCGATCTGAGCCATGTGAGCGATGCGGCGATGACCGATGCACTCGACGCCGCGCAGGCCCCGGTGATCTTCAGCCATTCGGGCGCGCGCGCAATCAACGGCCACGCGCGCAATGTGCCCGACGGCGTGCTTGCCCGCCTGCCCGAGAATGGCGGGATCGTGATGGTGGTGGCGCTGCCGTGGTATGTCACCGAGGAACTGCGCACCCATGCGGCCGATCGCGCCGGTGAAGAAGCGCGGCTGAAAGCGCTTTATCCCGGCCTGCCCGACACGGTCGAAGCGCAGCTGGCCAAATGGGACGCGCAGAACCGCGCGCCAGTTTCGACCATCTCGGACATGGCCGACCATATCGACCATATCCGCGCGGTGGCGGGGATCGACCATATCGGCATCGGCGGGGACTATGACGGCATGCCTACCGGGCCGATCGGGATGGAGGATGTCACCGGCTATCCGGCGCTGTTCGTCGAACTCGCGCGGCGCGGCTATACGCAGGACGAGCTCGAGAAGATCGCCTCGCGCAATATGATGCGCGTCATGCGCGCGGCGGAAGCCTATGCAGCGAGTGCGGCTGACCTGCCGCCGTATGAATATCCGGCGGGCGAACCGCGCGACGGGGCAGAATAGGCCCCCGCCAGCGCGCGGTTTACAGTTTCGCCAGCGTCAGTGGATCGCGCTCGCCGCCGAAGAACTGGTCGAGCGCGTGCGCAAAAACCTGGGTATCCTCGTCGTCGCAGGCCGCTTCGAACAGCGTCATCGAACTGCGGAACTTCATCGCATCGACCGCGCCGAGGATATCCCTGGCGTCCATCGTGCCGGCCCAGTCGAGCATTGCTTCGGTCGCTTCGAACAGCCGCGGACCCAGATCCTCGTGGCGGCAATAGGCGCGTGCTGCGTGGCGGTCGGCAAGCGCGAATTTGTGCGCGGTGGCGCTTTTGCCGAGCCCGGCAATCTGCGGGAAGACGAACCACATCCAGTGGCTGGTCTTCGCCCCGGCACGGATTTCATCGAGCGCCCGCTCGAAGACCCCGCCGTCCTGCGCGGTCAGGAAATGCGCGAAGCCCGCAGGCTCAATCGTCGTCGTCGTCGACATGCTCGGGCAGGCCGTCAAGATCGGTCGAGGCGTAATCCTCCAGTTCCTCTTCGGTCATGGAATCGTACATGTCCTTCGATGCGCCCCTGAGGTCGCCGACCTTGGTGTCACCGCGCTTGGCGGAAAGCGCCGCTCCGGCGGCACGCTGTTGGGCTTTGGATTGTGCAGGCATCAGTCTTGCTCCGACAGCTCGGAACCGCGTTTCAGCACTTCGTCGCCGTCTTCCTGTTTGATGAGATAGGCGGGATTTTCGGCATCGCCGTCCTTGGTGACTTCGGTTCCCTGCAGGGTGCGGGTGACCTCGCGTTCGAAACGCTCCTCCACTTGGCCCTTACCCTTGCCGTTACCCCAGTTCCATTCGACATATTGGTCGGTCTGGAAGCTGTTCGGATTGCTCATGCGACCTCTCTTTCGCCAGCGCTCAGTTCTCGACGATTTCGAGGCCGTCTTCGGTGGTGGCCTGGTCATCGGGTGTAGCGATCTGGTCGTCGCCCAGATCGGTGATGATGCTGTCGGTGGTGTCGCCGTCATCTTCCGTGGAGGAGATCTGGCCGCTGACCGTGCCTTCCTCCTCGACATCGCCCGTGCTCAGCGCAGGCACGATCCAGGTGATCGAGAGCAACAGGATCGCCAGCAGCAGGCCGCCAGCCAGCACCCAGCGCACAACGCCTTCCTTGGAACCACCGCTTGCTTCGGTGTCGGTGACGTGGATTTCTTCGCCTTGCTTGTGCATGAAACTGTACTCCCTCGATGGACGCGATCCCGCGTGTGTCAGGGAGATTTACGTTTCTGCGCGGCGAATGTTCCGTATTGTCAGTCGCGCAGCAGCTCGTTGATGCCGGTCTTTTCGCGGGTTTGCGCGTCCACCGTCTTGACGATCACCGCGCAGGCGAGGCCGGGGCCGCCATCCTTGCCGGGCATGGTGCCGGGCACGACGACCGAAAAAGGCGGGATATGCCCGCGGATGACCTCGCCGGTGTCGCGGTAGACGATCTTGGTCGACTGGGTAATGAAGACCCCCATCGCCACGACGCTGCCTTCGCCGACGATCACGCCTTCGACGATTTCGCTGCGCGCGCCGATGAAGCAATTGTCGCCGATGATCGTCGGATTGGCCTGCATCGGTTCGAGCACGCCGCCGATCCCTGCGCCTGCCGAGATATGGCAGTTCTCACCGATCTGCGCGCAGCTGCCGATGCTGGCCCAGGTATCGACCATCGTGCCCTTGCCGACATAGGCGCCGATGTTGACGAAGCTGGGCATCAGCACGCAGCCGGGGGCGATATAAGCGCCTTCGCGCGCGACCGCGCCGGGGACCACGCGGAAGCCTGCTGCGCGGAAAGCCGCATCGTCCCAACCGGCGAACTTGCTCGGCACCTTGTCGAACGCCGGATGACCCGCGCTGCCGCCATCCATCACGCGGTTGTCATTGAGCCGGAAGCTCAGCAGCACTGCCTTCTTGAGCCACTGGTTGACCGTCCAGCCGCCCTTGCCATCAGGCTCGGCGACACGGCCGGTGCCGCTGTCGAGCATGCCCAGCGCCGCTTCCACCGCCTCGCGCACGTCCGCGCTTTGCGGCGTGACATTGGCGCGGTCTTCCCACGCAGCTTCGATGCGGCTTTCGAGGTCGGCGCTCATGCTGGTCTCCGTTTGCAATTCCGGAGCGTTCGTTAGCAGCGTCGGCGCGCTAGTCCATCCCCGCAGCCTGTGCGAACTGGTACGCGCGCTCGACCAGCGGCGCGACGCGTTCGGACATCGACTTGGCATGCGCGCTCGAGGCGGTGCCGTCGATCACGCGCTTCTTGATGCCCTGCATGATCCCCGCCAGCCGGAAGAGGTTATAGGCGAAATACCAGTCCATCGGCGGGACGGGATAGCCGGTGCGCGCAACGTAGCGTTCGACCGCTTCATCTTTGGTGGGAATGCCCAGTGCCTCGAGGTCGAGCCCCTCCAGCCCCGCGCGGCCATCGTGCGGGTTGTGCCAGTTGAGCATGAGATAGCTGAAGTCGGCAATCGGGTCGCCCAGCGTCGATAGCTCCCAGTCGAGCACCGCGATCACGCGGTTCTCGGTCTTGTGGAAGATCATGTTGTCGAGCCGGTAGTCGCCGTGGACCACGCTGGATTCGTGCTGCGGCGGGATCGTCTGGGGGAGCCATTCGATCAGCCGTTCCATCTGCGGCATGTGCTCGGTCTCGGACAGCTTGTACTGTTTCGACCAGCGGCTGATCTGCCGCGCGCAGTAATCGGTCGGCTTGCCGTAATCGCCCAGTCCGATCGCCTCGGGATCCTTCAGGTGTAGATCGGCAAAGGTGTCGATCATCGCATTGTAGATCGCGCGGCGTTCCTCGGGCGTGTTGTTGGGCAGCGAGCCGTTCCACAAGGACCGCCCGTCGGCGAGGCCCATGACGAAGAACTTGCTACCGATGACCCCGGGATCCTCGCACAGGCCATAGGTCTTGGGCACGGGGAAGCCGGTCGGGCCGAGCGCGTGCATCGCCTTGTATTCGCGGTCGACCGCATGTGCGCTGGGCAGCAGCTTGCCGAACGGCTGGCGGCGCAGCACGTAGCTGCGGTCCGGCGTGTCGATGCGATAGGTCGGGTTCGACTGCCCACCCTTGAACTTGGTGTAGCTGATAGGCCCGGAAAAGCCGTCGACATTGGCCTCGAACCACGCGGTCAGCGCGGCGAGGTCGAGCTGGTCGGCCTCGGGCACTGCGACCGTGCCGACCATCTCCTTGTCGAAATCGATGGGCTGGTCTTCCGCCATCAGTCGAACACCACCACGCTGCGGGCCGAGGTGCCCTGTTTCATCTTCTCGAAGCCTTCGTTGATCTTTTCGAGCGGGATGCGTTCGGCGATGATCGTGTCGAGATCGAGCAGGCCGCGCATGTAGAAATCGACCAGCCGCGGCAGGTCGACGGGGAAGTGGTTCATCCCCATGATCGCGCCCTGCAGCTTCTTGCCCGACAGCAGATCCATCGCGCCCAGTCCGACCTTGCAGTCGAGCGGCATCATGCCGAGGATCGTGGCGGTGCCGCCGCGGCGCAGCACCTTCACCGCGAGGTCGGCGGATGCCTGCCGGCCGACCGCCTCGATCGCGTGGTGCACGCCGCCGCCGGTGATCTTCATCACCTGTTCGACCGCATCGTCGGCCATGGCGTCGACCGTATGCGTCGCGCCCAGCACTTCGGCCAGCTGGCGCTTTTCCGCCAGCGGGTCGATCGCGATGACCTTGCCCGCACCGGCGATCTTGGCGGCATTGATCGTCGCCAGCCCCACGCCGCCGCAGCCGATGACCGCTACGGTTTCGCCGGGAACGACCGAACAGGCGTTGAAGATCGCGCCTGCCCCGGTGGTCACCGCGCAGCCGATAATGGCCGCGCGGTCGAGCGGCATGTCCTTGTCGATCGCGACGCAGGCATGTTCGTGGATCAGCATCTGCTCGGCAAACGCCGACAGGTTGAGCATTTGCGCAACGGGCTCGCCGCCATTGCGCGTGATGCGCGGCGCGGCGGTCTGCGCCCGGCGGGTATCGCCGCCGAGGCACAGGGCCATCCGCCCGGTCACGCAGAACTCGCAATGCCCGCAGAAGGCGGACAGGCAGGAGACCACATGGTCGCCCGGCTTGACCGTTTTCACCTCGCTGCCGACTGCGCGGACCACGCCCGCTGCCTCATGGCCCGGAATGGCCGGCAGCGGGTGCGGATAGGCGCCGTCGATGAAATGCAGGTCCGAATGACACAGACCGCAGGCCTTGGTGTCGATCAGCACTTCGTGCGGTGCGGGATCGGCCAGCTCGACCTCACCGATGGTGAGGCCGCCGACCTGCTCGAGGATTGCCGCCTTCGCCATCAGCGCGTCGCTCCCATGTCGCCCGAGCTGAAATTGGCATTGCCCGCATTGGGGATTTTGCCGTCGCGCAGCGCATTGGCGCTGGGGCCTTCCTCGGGCAGATGCTTGGCAAACTCCATCCGCGCGATCGAGCGGGCGTGGACTTCGTCGGGGCCATCGGCCAGCCGCAGCGTACGCTGGTGGGCATAGGCATTGGCGAGACCGTAATCGTCTGACACACCGCCGCCGCCATGCGCCTGGATCGCATTGTCGATGATGCGCAGCGCCATGTTCGGCGCCTGCACCTTGATCATGGCGATTTCCTGCTTGGCGGCCTTGTTGCCGACCGTATCCATCATGTCCGCGGCCTTGAGGCACAGCAGGCGGGTCATGTCGATATCGATCCGCGCCTGCGCCACGCGCTCTTCCCAGACCGAGTGCTTGTAGATCGGCTTGCCGAAGGCTTCGCGTTCCTGGAGGCGCTTGCACATCTTGTGCAGCGCTTCCTCGGCCACGCCGATGGTGCGCATGCAGTGGTGGATGCGGCCCGGTCCGAGGCGGCCCTGCGCGATCTCGAAGCCGCGGCCTTCGCCCAGCAGCATGTTGGTGGCGGGCACGCGCACGTCCTTGAGCTCGACTTCCATATGGCCATGCGGCGCATCGTCATAGCCGAACACGGGCAGGTGGCGCAGTACGGTGACGCCCTCGGCATCGGTCGGCATCAGCAGCATCGACTGCGCGGCATGGCGGCCGGCCGAGAAATCGGTCTTGCCCATTACGATGGCGACCTTGCAGCGCGGATCGCCCAGGCCCGAAGACCACCACTTGCGGCCGTTGATAACGTATTCGTCGCCGTCCCGCTCGATCCGGGTTTCGATGTTGGTGGCGTCGGAAGATGCGGTGAAGGGCTCGGTCATGAGGAAGGCGGAACGGATCTCGCCATTCATGATCGGGGTGAGCCATTTGTCCTTCTGTTCGCGCGTGCCGTAGCGGTGGAACACCTCCATGTTCCCGGTATCGGGCGCGGAGCAGTTGAACACTTCCGACGCAAAGCCGATGCGGCCCATTTCCTCGGCGCACAGCGCATATTCGAGATTGGTCAGGCCCGGCCCTTCGAATTCGAAGCTTTCCTCGACATGATGGTGGCCGTCATTGCGGGGCGGCATGAAGAGGTTCCAGATGCCTTCCTTCTTGGCCTTGGCTTTCAGTTCCTCGACCACGGGAATGACCTTCCAGCGATCGCCTTCGGCGTCCTGCTGCTTGTAGGTCGGTACGGCGGGACGGACGTGATCTTCGATGAAGTTCTTCACCCGGTCGCGCCAGTATGCTTGCCGTTCTGTCGGTTGGAAATCCATCGTCTGATCCTCTTCTCTCTCAAATCGGTTGCGCCATGAAACTGGCAGAAGGTTGTGGCCAAGCCAAGTCCCGGCTCGGCGGTCAGGGGGTTATCGTGTGTCCATCAGGGTCGGCGCGGGCTGCCTCGTCCAGCGGGTCACGCTCCGCCGCATCGGGATCGCGCGACCGGCGCGCCGCCACCCGCGCTTCGTGCTGCTCGCGTGAAATCGGGAAGCGCGACAGCCAGAACGCCGCCACCAGCGCCAGCGCAGTGGCTACCAGCATGAACAGCCATACGAGCCGGGTCACGGTTTCGGGCGCAACCTCGGCCTGCGGCGTGCCGGGCGCCAGATCGATCGACTGCACGATCAGGCTGGTCAGCAGGATGCCGCCGCCAGTCGCGCATTTCTGCACCAGCCAGTTGCCCGCGTAGAACGTACCTTCGGCGCGCTGCCCGGTGCGTTCCTCGAACGCCTCGACGATTTCCGCGACCATCGAGGTGGCCGAGATGATCGACACCACGCTGGCGGTATTGGCGCAGACCAGGAAGCCATAAAGTAGCGCGGTCGATGCGGTGGTGCCCGGCGTCGGCCAGGCCCCTGCGAGATAGAGCGCATAGGGGCCGCAATAGAAGACCAGCCCGACCAGCGCGCCGATTGCCGCCGATTTGGGCTTGCCCCAGCGCCGGTGCAGCGGGCCGACGATGACGAACATCAGCACCACCGAAAGGAACAGGGCGACCGGGTAAAGCTGGAAGGCGAGCTCGGAAAACTGCCATACGTAGAGATTCACATATTGCGTGATCGAAAAGGTCATGCCCTGCAGCACATAGGCCGCCAGCCCGCCCAGCGCGAAGATGACGAACGCCTTCTCGCGGAAGGCATCGAAAATCTCGGCAAAGGCCCCGCGGATCGAAAAGGGCGGCGGGCGGCGCGCGGGGAGCTGCGCCACGATATGGTGCTGCGCCGCTGCCGAGCCGATCACCGCCAGTGCCATCAGCGCCGCGCCGAACATGCCGTAGCTGGCATAGCCTTCGGGCTGGAGCTGCGAAGCGGGCGTGGGCAGGAAGACGGTGAACGCCAGCACCATCATCAGCAGTCCGCCGAGCCAGCCCGAGAGGAAGCGATAACGGAACAGCGTGGTACGATCGTCATAGTCGTCGGTGATTTCGGGGACGAGACTGACCGAGGGGACTTCGCAGGCTGACAGCAGCAGCCGTACGCCCACCGCCAGCGCCACGATCTCCCAGAAGCCCGGGGTTCCGGTAAAGGGCGGCGACCACAGCACTGTCCACAATAGCGCGAGCGGCCACGGCGCCAGATAGAGCCACGGCAGCCGCCTGCCCCAGCGCGTATAGGTGCGGTCGGACAAATTGCCGATCAGCGGATCGACGATCGCATCGATCAGCAGCGCCGTCGCCAGCGCGGCGCCGACCGTGCTGGCATCGACCCCCAGTACAAGGTTGTAGAACGGCAGCAGGAAGAAGCTGAAACCGCTGTCCTTGACCCCGAAGGCCACCGCACCGAAGCCGTGGACCAGCTTGAGGCGCTGGGGGAGGGGGCCGGTAACGAAAGGCATCAGGCGGCGGGCTGCGCCGCCTTCTTCGCCTGTTCTTCCATGGCTTCCAGCGCCGCGAACAGCCGGGGTTCCTCGGGATCCCAGCTATGCCGGGGGCCGAGCGTGATCCCGCCATCGACGATCAGCGATGCGCCGGTCATGAAACCGGCTTCCTCGCTGGCGAGGAAGGCCACCGCATTGGCGATATCGATCGCCTGGCCGCCGCGCGCCACCGGCTGCGCATTCGAAGACATCTGCGCGATCGCCGCCTTGGCCATGCTCTTCATCTCGCCGGTCATCTCGAGGCTCGAGGTGAAGATATTGGTGTTGATGAAGCCGGGCTGGACCGCATTCACGCGGATGCCGTGCTGCGCCAGGTCGGTGGCGGCACATTTGGTCAGGTGCAGCACACCCGCCTTGGCCACTGCATAGGTGGTCGGCGAATAGCCCGGGCCGACTGCGGCCACGCTGGAGACATTGACGATGCTGGCGCCCTTGCGGTGTTTCATATGCGGCACCGCATAGCGGATGCCCATCGCCACCGAGCGCAGCAGCAGGTCCATCGTCCGGTCCCACGCGTCGGGCTCGACCTCGTCGATCCCCTCGCGCGCACCGCCTGCACCGGCATTGTTGAACAGCGTGTCGATCCCGCCGGTTTCGTCCGCCGCACGGTCCATCAGCGCCTTGATCGCCGCCGGATCGCACACGTCGCATTCGACGAAGCGGACGTCGCCCTCGCTATCGGCTGCGAGCTGCTGGCCGCCCGCGACATCGATATCGCTGGCGAAAACCACCGCGCCTTCGCCCGCGAACAACGCAGTTGCCGCCGCGCCGATACCCGATGCCGCGCCGGTCACGACGACGGTCTTTCCCGAGAATCGCATCCCTACTCTCTCCCCGAATTTCTCCGCGTGCAGCTTAGGGCAGCGGCGCATCGCGTCAACGAATTCCGGCTGACGTTACGGAAATGCAGGCGGCTGCGACTGGCCTTGCATAGGCGGGGCGAATCACCCTAACGTAAGCGTCAACATACCGCTGTTTTGAAAAGAGAGGATTCGGCCAATGTCCGACAGCGCCCTTGAAGCCTTCCGCGCGGAAACGCGCGCATGGCTCGAAGCGAATTGCCCGCCCGAAATGCGCGAACCCGTCCGCGACGAGGACGATGTCTATTGGGGTGGCCGCAACGCAACCTTCAAGAACGATGCGCAGAAAGCCTGGTTCGAGGTCTGCCGCGACAAGGGCTATACCGTTCCCGCTTGGCCCAAGGATTATGGCGGCGCCGGGCTGTCGCCTGCCGAAGCCAAGGTATTGCGCGAGGAAATGACCCGCATCGGCGCGCGCCCGCCGCTGTCCAGCTTCGGCATCTGGATGCTCGGCCCCGCGCTGCTGCATTTCGGTACCGAAGGCCAGAAACAGCGCTTCCTCAATGAAATCGCCCGCGGCGAAATTCGCTGGTGCCAGGGCTATTCGGAACCCGGTTCGGGATCGGACCTGGTCTCGCTGCAGACCTATGGCGAGGACAAGGGCGATCACTGGGTGGTCAACGGCCAGAAGGTGTGGACCTCCTATGCCGACAAGGCCGACTGGATCTTCTGCCTCGTCCGCACCGACAAGGACAACAAGTACCAGGGCATCACCTTCATGCTCTACGACATGGCGAGCGAAGGCGTGGCGACCAAGCCGATCCTGCTGATCAGCGGCAACAGCCCGTTCTGCGAAACCTTCTTCGACGATGTGACGGTGCCCAAGAGCTATGGCGAGGACGTCCCTGCCTATGTCGGTGAAATCAATCGCGGCTGGGACGTGGCGAAATATCTGCTCGGCCACGAACGCGAGATGATCTCGGGCGCCGATGGCGGCAACACCGGGACCATCGGCGCCGCACTGGCGCGCGCCAATGGCGACATCGATCCGGTGCTGCGCGCCGAACTGGCGCAGTTCGACGTCGATGCGCTGGCCTATGGCGCGATGGGCGAGAAATTCCTCGACGAAATCAAGGTCGGCAAGGCGCATCCCGCGCAGCCGAACATGATGAAATACGCCGGGACCGAGCTCAACAAGCGCCGCCACGAACTGATGATGGCGGCGGGCGGCTCGACCGCGCTCGAATGGGACAGCGAGGAGACCGGCGGCGGCAAGCCATCGCGCAACTGGCTGCGCACCAAGGCGAACAGCATCGAGGGCGGCACGTCCGAAGTCATGCTCAACGTCATCTCCAAACGTATTCTCGACCTGCCGGGAGCCTGATCGATGCCTCTTTATTACGACGACGACCAGGCGATGCTGGCCGATTCCGCAAGCCAGTTCATGGCCGAGGAAGGATCGACCAAGAAACAGCTGCGCCATTGGCGCGACCGCGACTGCAAGGATGGTTTCGGCCACGCGCTGTGGCAGCAATTCGCCGAAATGGGGTTCACCGGCATGCTGGTGGACGAAGATGACGGCGGGCTCGGCATGGGCCAGGTCGAAGCCAATATCGTGCTCGAGGAAATCGGTCGCAATCTGACCCCTTCGCCCTTCATGGCCTCCTCCGTGCTCGCGGCCACTGCGCTGAAGCATGGCAGCAATGATCTGAAGGGCCGCTGGCTGCCGCACCTCATCTCGGGCGAAAAAGTCTATTCGGTCGCCATCGACGAAGGCGCCAAGCACCGCCCCGAACGCATCGCCTGCAAGGCGGAAAAGTCGGGCAATGGCTTCAAGCTGTCGGGCAGGAAGGACTTCGTGGTCTATGGCGCCAGCAGCGAGATGATCGTCGTCGCCGCGCGCACCTCGGGCAGCGATAGCGACAAGGACGGCGTTACGCTGTTCGCCGTGCCGCAGGATGCCGCCGGGATGACGCACGACAGTGTGCGGCTGGTCGACAGTTCGATGGCCAGCCATGTCACTTTCGACAATGTCGAGCTCGATGGCGATGCGGTGATCGGCGAGGTCGATGGCGGCCGCGCCGTGCTCGATGCCATGCTGGTGGCGGGCCGGGTCGGCTCGGCCGCGGAAGGCGTGGGTGTGGCCCGCGGCGCGATGGACATGACCGTCGACTACCTCAAGCAGCGCAAGCAGTTCGGCAAGGTCATCGGCGAATTCCAGGCGTTGCAGCACCGCGCTGCGCATCTTTATTCCGAAGTCGAGATCGCCCGCGCGGTCACCGTCAAGGCCGCGCAGCTGGTCGATGGCGGCAGCGAAAAGGCCGATCTGATGGCCTCGGTCGCCAAGGCCAAGGTGGCCAAGGTCGCCGGGCTGGCGGTGCGCGAAGGCGTGCAGATGCACGGCGGCATCGGCATGACCGACGAATACGACATCGGCCTCTATATGAAGCGCGACCGCGCGCTGCAGGAATTCCTCGGCGACCAGTACTACCATGCCGGGCGCGTCGCGGAGCTGTCGGGCTACTGATCAAGCCGTCACCCTAGCGAAAGCTGGGGTCGCGGTCGGCATGCTCCGCACGGGCGGCGAGCGATCCCAGCTTTCGCTGGGATGACGAAAGGATGAATTAAATGAACCTAGAAGACCTGTTCAGCCTCAAGGGGCGCGTTGCGCTGGTTACCGGCGGCAGCCGCGGCATCGGCAAGATGATCGTCGAGGGCTTCCTCGCCGCGGGCATCGACCGCGTCTATATCAGCGCTCGCAAGATCAACGAGATCGAGGAAACCTGCGCCGAACTGGGCGAACGGGTGATCGGCATCCAGGGCGATCTGTCGACCATCGACGGGATCGAAGCGCTGGTGGAAGAACTGTCGGGCCGCGAAAGCAAGCTCGACATTCTCGTCAATAACGCCGGGGCTGCCTGGGGCGTCGATTATCTCGACTTCCCCGAGGCGGGCTGGGACAAGGTCATGGACCTCAACGTCAAGACGCCCTTCTTCCTCACGCAGAAGCTGCACACGCTGCTGACGGCCGCGGCCAGCGCGGACAAGCCGGGCAAGGTGATCAACATCACCTCGATCGACGGCCAGCGGGTCAACCCGTGGGAAACCTACAGCTATCAGGCATCGAAGGCCGCGCTGATCCATCTGACGCGGCGGATGGCCGCACGGCTGGTCAAGGATCACGTCTATGTCACCAGCCTCGCACCGGGGGCCTTCCCGTCGAACATGAACCGCGCGGCGCGCGACCACGAAGACGCGAGCGCGGCGGGCATTCCGTCGAAGCGCGTGGGCGACAAGTTCGATATGGGCGGCACCGCAGTCTATCTCGCCAGCCGTGCGGGCGATTATACGATCGGCGAAACGCTCACCGTCGATGGCGGGATCGTCAACGCCCTGCTGCCGACCCACTTCGCCGAACCCAGCTAAGGCCGGGTCGGCGGGGGCGACCCGTCAGGCGCAGAGGATGCAATTGCGGCCCGCGGCCTTGGCGCGATAAAGCGCCTGGTCGGCCTGCCGCAGCGATGCCGCATTGGCCTCGGCCCCGCCGGTGGCCAGTGCGACGCCGCCCGAGAACGAGATCAGCCCCATCGGCTCGTCGGTCTCGCGCAGCTTGAATTCCTTGTCGGCCAATTCGCTGCGCGCGAAATCGAGCAGCTTGACCGCCGCGGCGGCATCGTCGGACGGGATGACGACGATGAATTCCTCGCCGCCCCACCGGCCCACGAAATGCGGGCTGCAGGCGTCGTCCAGCGTATCCGCAACCAGCTTGATCACGCGGTCGCCGACATTGTGGCCATAGCGGTCGTTGACCGATTTGAAGTGGTCGATATCGCATAGCGCGATGATCCGCGGTTCGCCTTTCGCCGCGAGTTCGCCGAGATAGCCGTCGATCGCCCGGCGATTGGCAAGGCCGGTCAATTCGTCGCGCTGGGCATCGTGGCGCGCCGCCTCGAGCTCCTCGCGCAGCGCCTTGACTTCGTCCATCGCCGCGATCAGCCGGGTCTGCGTGTCGAGCGATTGCTCGATCATCCGCGCGACGATGGACAGCGTATTGCTGCTGTCGCCCGAAAATGCGCCCGCCTCTTCGCTCAGTTCACGCGCAAAGGCGCCGGTGGCATCGGCTGCCGAGGACGCGAGTTCGCCCAGCTTGATCGCCTGGTGCCGCAGATGCGCGGTCAGTTCGCCGTCATTGCGTTCCTGCGACCCGAATATCGCGATCCCGCCGTGGCGATCGAAAATCTCGTCCGCCTCGTCCTGCTTGATGCGGTAGCCTTCGGCGATGATCGCCTCGACCGCGCGGCCCATGGGCGAGCCCGCGTCGTTCAGCGCGATATAGGCGAGCGTGTAATTCTGCGGGGAGGGCGGCAGCCGGTGGCGTTCGAGAAACGCCATGACCTTCGCCGCATGATCGGACTGCATCGGGGACATATTTATCCGGCCGCCTCGAACTCTTGCCAAAACTCTGCCCGCCTAACGGTTGGCGGCGCGAAAAGGGCCCAAAGATTGAACATGCGCATATGCTGCGGGGTATCCCGGGCCCGTGTCAGGCCATCAGTTCGCGCACGAAGGGGATCAGCCCGGTCTGGCGCTGGCGCTTCATGCGTTCGGCGTCGAGGATTTCGCTGACCTTGTCGAAGCAGCTGCCGACATCCTCGTTGATCACTACGTAATCATAGGCGTCCCAGTGGCTGATCTCGGCGCGGGCGCGTTCCATGCGTGCGGCAATCACCTCTTCGGGATCGGTATTGCGGCTGCGCAAACGGCGTTCGAGTTCGGCGATGCTCGGCGGCAGGATGAACACCCGGACGACGTCCTGCTGGTCCTTCTGGAACAGCTGCTGCGTGCCCTGCCAGTCGATGTCGAACAGGAAGTCCTGCCCTTCTTTCAACGCATTGCGGATACGCCCCTTGGGCGTGCCATAGCGATGGCCGAAGACATGCGCCCATTCGTAGAAATCGTCTTCCTCGACCATGCGATCGAATTCGGCATCGTCGACGAAATAGTAATGCACCCCGTCCACTTCGCCCGCGCGCGGCGGGCGCGTGGTGACGCTGACCGAGAGCTTGATCTCGTCGTCGCTGCCGAGCAGCATGCGCGAAATAGTGGTCTTCCCCGCCCCGCTGGGCGAGGAAAGGATGAACATCAGCCCCCGGCGGGCAAGCGTAGCGGATTGCAGGGTGGATTCGGCCATGCGCGCTGTTGCCGCATCGGACGCCGCCAAATCAACCCCTGCGCGCAGTATCCTGTCAGATCTTGCTGTCGGAGGACGCCTGTTTGTGCAGCATGCGGTCACCCTTGCGGCGCGCCTGGCGCTTCGACTGGCTGCGATCGAACAGAACCTTCAGCGCGAGTCCGGTGGTCACCACCAATGCGCCGGGCACCGATTTGGTCGCGACCTTGGTCACGCCGTAAGCCGCCAGCGTGTGCACGAGGCTGCGGCTTTCGACCGCATCCTTGGCAAACTGCTTGCCATATTGCCGGCCCAGCACTGCCTTTTCGACCGCCATGCGCGACAGCCGTCCAGCGCTGCGCAGCAGGATGTCGTGGATGATCAGATTGGTCGCCGGATTGGTGCTCGGGCCCGGCACCGGATCGTCATGCGACGGCGACCCGTCGGTCACGCGTTCGAGTCCATCGCCGACCACATCGGTCAGATGGTTGGGTTTGTCTTCGTCGGTCAGTCCGAGTTTCGCCATGTCATGTCCCGCTCTACCGGGAAGACCCGGCGCTTACTTCTTGCGGCCGAAATCGACCGTGACGACATTGGAGCCGTCATCTGCCCCTTCAACGGCTTCGCCTACCGCCTGTTCCGTCCCGTCGTTATCGGGATGTTCGGTCGGCGCGGGGGCCATGTCGGCGACGGTCGCCTGGAACTGCAGTCCGAAATCCACCGCCGGATCGACGAATTGCGTGATCGCGGCATAGGGAATGTCGAGTTCGGCGGGGACCTGGTTGAACGACAGGCCGACGGCGAAGCCGTCTTCGCGCACGTTCAAATTCCAGAACTTGTTCTGCAGCACGATGGTCATCTCGTCGGGGAAACGCTCGCGCAGGGCGGCCGGGATCGAGACGCCGGGGGCGTGGGTCTTGAAAGTAATGTAGAAATGATGCGCGCCGGGCAGTTCGCTGCCGCCCTGCTCGATTTCGCCCAGCACGCGCCCGACCACGGCGCGCAGGGCTTCCTGCACGATGGAATCATAAGGGATCAGGCTGTCGGGCGTATCGTCGCTCATGCCGCGCTAGGTGGAGTGGCATGCGGGCGGGGTCAAGCGGTTTAAGAACGCCTTTACCGTGTAAGTGGTGCATTATCTTGCGCCTCGCCGCGCGCGGCTCTAGCGCGGCGGCATGCGTACAGGCCGGATCGAGCGAAACACTGCGGAAACCAAGATCCTCGTCGAGATCGATCTCGACGGGACGGGATCATATCAGGTCGAGACCGGGATCGGCTTTCTCGATCACATGGTCGAACAGTTCGCCAAGCATTCGCTGATCGACGTCACGATGAAGGTCGATGGCGACCTCCATATCGACCAGCATCACACCACTGAAGACAGCGCGCTGGCGCTGGGCCAGGCGCTCGCCGCCGCGCTCGGCGACAAGGGCGGGATCGCGCGTTACGGCAGCGCCTATTCGCCGATGGACGAAACGCTGGCCCGCGTCGCGCTGGATATTTCGGGTCGTCCCTACCTCGTCTGGAAGGCCGGGTTCAGCCAGGAAAAGCTGGGCGAATGGGACACCGAGCTGATCGAACACTGGTTCCATTCGGTCGCGCAGACCTGCGGGCTGACGCTGCATGTCGAACTGCTCTACGGCAGCAACAACCACCATATCTGCGAAGCGATCTACAAGGGGTTCGCGCGCGCGATGCGTGCGGCGGTCGAAGTCGATCCGCGCAAGCGCGGTGCCATCCCCAGCACCAAGGGGCAGCTCGGTGGGTGAAATCGTCGCGCTTGTCGATTACGGCGCGGGCAATCTGCATTCGGTTGAAAACGCGCTGCGCCGGGTCGGTGCGACCGTCAAGGTAACCGCCGATCCCGATGTGCTGCGCGCCGCCGACCGGATCGTGCTGCCGGGCGTCGGCTCGTTCAGGGCCTGCGCCGAGGGGCTGCGCGCCGAGCAGGGCGTGATCGAGGCCATGCGCGAGCGGGTCTTCGTCGGCGGGGCGCCGTTCCTCGGCATTTGCGTGGGCATGCAATTGCTCGCCACGCGCGGCCTCGAACATGGCGAGACGCCGGGTCTGGGCTGGATCGACGGCGCGGTGCGCAAGATCGAACCGAGCGATATCAGCGTGAAGGTCCCGCATATGGGCTGGAACGATGTTGCCCCGATGCCGCATGCGCGCGGGCACGATGTGCTGGTTGGCGGCGAGGCCTATTTCCTGCATTCCTACCATTTCAAGGTGCGTCACCACGAAGACGTGCTGGCGATGACCGATCATGGCGGCGGGCTGGTTGCCGCGGTCGGGCGCGACAATGTCGTGGGCGTGCAATTCCATCCCGAAAAGAGCCAGGCCTACGGGCTCGACCTGTTGAGCAAATTCCTCGAATGGAAGCCGTGATTTCGCCGACGTTACCGCGCTGCCCCCGGGCCGAAGCCGCACTGGACACCAGATCATGATCGTATTTCCCGCCATCGACCTCAAGAACGGCCAGGTCGTCCGCCTTGCCGAAGGCGATATGGACCGCGCGACCGTCTATGGCGACGATCCGGCGGCGCAGGCCGCCCTGTTTGCCGAAGCGGGCGCCGACCATTTGCATGTGGTCGACCTCGACGGCTCTTTCGCGGGTTCGGCGCAGAATCGCGGCGCAGTCGAGGCGGTCGTCGCGGCCTTCCCCGGACGCGTCCAGCTGGGCGGCGGTATCCGCACGCCCGCCGATGTCGAAGGGTGGTTTGCGGCAGGTATTGCGCGGATCGTGATCGGCACCGCGGCGCTCAAACATCCGCAATTCGTCAAGGACATGGCGCGCGACTATCCCGAGGCGATCGTGGTCGCGGTCGATGCGCGCGACGGCATGGTCGCGACCGATGGCTGGGCCGAGGTTTCCGACGTTCCGATCGCCGACATGGCGCGCCGGTTCGAGGATGCGGGCGTCGCCAGCCTGCTGTTCACCGACATCGGGCGCGACGGAATGCTCAAGGGCGTCAATATCGATGCCACCGTGGGGCTGGCGCGGCAGGTGGACATTCCGGTGATCGCCAGCGGCGGGGTCAAGGGCCTCACCGATATCGATACGCTCGCGCAATTCGCGAAGGACGGCATCGAGGGCGTGATCACCGGCCGGGCGCTCTATGACGGGCGGCTGGATCTGGCCGCTGCGCTACGCGTGGCGACGCGCGCATGACCGTCCGCATCCGTGTCATACCCTGTCTCGACGTCCGCGACGGGCGCGTGGTCAAGGGTGTGAACTTCGTCGATTTGCGCGATGCGGGCGACCCGGTCGAACAGGCGCAGGCCTATGATGCGGCGGGCGCGGACGAGCTCTGCTTCCTCGACATCTCCGCCAGCCATGAGGGGCGCGGGACGCTGCTCGACATGGTTCGCCGTACTGCCGAGGTCTGCTTCATGCCGCTGACCGTGGGCGGCGGCGTGCGCAGCGTCGAGGATGCGCGCGCGCTGCTGCTCGCCGGGGCGGACAAGGTCGCGGTCAATTCGGCGGCAGTGACGCGCCCCGAACTGGTGCGCGAGATCGCCGAGAAATTCGGCAGCCAGTGTGTCGTCGCCAGCGTCGATGCGCGCGCGTTGACCAGCGGCGATGTGCGCGGCTGGGAAATCTACACGCATGGCGGGCGCAAGCCGACCGGGATCGACGCGGTCGAACACGCGATCCGGCTGGCCGAGCTCGGGGCGGGCGAACTGCTGGTTACCTCGATGGACGGCGATGGCACCAAGAACGGATATGATGTCGATCTGACCCGCGCGATTGCCGATGCGGTGTCGGTGCCGGTCATCGCCAGCGGAGGCGTCGGCCAGCTCGACCACCTCGTCGAAGGCGTGACGCGCGGCCATGCGAGCGCGGTCCTTGCCGCCTCGATCTTCCATTTCGGCGAACACACCGTGGCTGAAGCGCATGCCGCGCTGCGCGCCGCGGGATTGCCCGCGCGCGGCTGACGCGGGCGGCGTCCCTTCACGGGACAGGGCCGGCGCGGTTCATCCTGTGTAGCGCCGACCCGTGATATGGAGCATCCATGACCAGCCAGTTCATTTCGCTGGCCGCGCAATTCGCGGATCTCGGCGGTCCCGCCGGTCTCGCCGCGCGGCTGGTCGAACCGAGCACGCTGACGCTGGTCGCGGTCGGGATTGCGGGCGTGCTGGTCGGGCGCTTCATGATCGGCCGCAACTGAGATTGACGCTGTGCGCAGGCGCCGTGCATAGCACGCCGTATGGACACGCTTTCCCGTCTCGCCCAGACCATCGCGCAACGCCGCGCGGCCGATCCGTCGCATAGCTATGTCGCCAGCCTCCATGCCAAGGGCCTGCCGCAGATCGCGCGCAAGCTGGGCGAGGAAGGCGTCGAGGCTGCCATTGCGACCCTGTCGGGCGATGACGGAGAACTGGTCGGCGAGGCGGCGGACATCCTCTTCCACCTGCTCGTCGCGCTGGATGCGCGCGACATCGATTTTGCCGAGGTCCTGGCCGAACTCGACCGGCGCGAGGGCGTGTCCGGGATCGACGAGAAAGCCAACAGGAGCGCCTAATGCCGATCGACCCGACGCTGCCCTTCGATGACGACAATATCTTCGCCAAGATCCTGCGCGGGGAAATCCCCTCGACCAAGGTCTATGAGGACGATTGGGCCTATGCCTTCGAGGACATCAACCCGCAGGCCGAAGTGCACACGCTGGTCATTCCCAAGGGGCGTTATGTCAGCTGGGACGATTTCAGCGCCACGGCGAGCGCGGAAGAGATCGCGGGCTTCGTCCGCGCGGTGGGCCAGGTCGCGCGCGACAAGGGGCTGGTCGAACCCGGCTACCGGATGATGGCCAATATCGGCGCGCACGGCGGGCAGGAAGTGCCGCACCTGCATGTCCATATCTTCGGTGGTGAGCCGCTGGGGCCGATGATCGCCGGGCGATAGGGCGCACGGGGCGCGACCGGCGCGGTCGGTTCGATACCGTTTGCGCACCCGAATAAGGTTGACCGAATCCCCGCCGCCGGTTAACGGCCCGCTTGATTTCGACGCGTCGGGACACCATTTCCGGCGCGCATTTATTTCCAGAGAGACATCATGAAGATCCGCAACAGCCTCAAGTCGCTCAAGGCCCGTCATCGCGATTGCCGCGTCATCCGTCGCCGCGGGCGCACCTATGTCATCAACAAGACCAACCGCCGCTTCAAGGCCCGCCAGGGCTAATTGGCGCGTCGCCCGCTGGGCGGCAGTCTTGCAGACCGGCCCGGCTCCGAGAGGAGTACGGGCCGTTCGCGTTTGAGGTGATGTGATGCAGGTTGAGGCCGTCGTATTCGATGTGGGCCGGGTGCTTTACCAATGGCAACTGGCGCATCTGTTCGAGAAGATCGTTTCCGATCCCGACCGTCTCGCCAAGCTGCTCGACGAAGTGGTGACCGAGGAATGGCACTTCGAGGCCGATGCCGGGCGCTCGCTTGCCGACATGGTCCCCGAACGCATCGCGCTCTACCCCGATTTCGAAGCCGAGATCCGCGCCTATGCGGCGCGCTTCAACGAGACCATTCCGGGGCCTGTCCCGGGCAGCCATGCGCTGGTCGAGCGACTCGACGCGCGCGGCATACCGCTATTCGCCATCACCAATTTCGGGGCCGAGTTCTGGGCCGGCTTTCGCCCCACCGCGCCGATCTTCGATCGCTTCGGCCAGATAGTCGTCTCGGGCGAGGAAAAGCTGGCCAAGCCCGACCCGGCGATCTTCGCGCTGGCACAGGACCGCTTCGGCAAGCCCGCCGAAGCCATGCTGTTCATCGACGACAACCCGGCCAATGTGGAGGCGGCCGCGGCCTGCGGCTGGCAGGTCCATCATTTCACGCAGGCTTCCGCGCTTGAGGGCGATCTCGCGAGTCGCGGGCTGATATAAAAAAGCCCCGGCGATCGAATCGCCAGGGCCCGCAAGGTAGCCACCCGAAGGAGAGGGGTGGGATTGGATACGGTTCAGCCGTTGCACTGCGCCAGCTTGTCGGCCTCGAGAACCTTGTCGTCCGCGGTGAACGCGGCGATTTCGCCATGTTCGCGCTGGAGTTCGCGGCACATGCGCAGTGGGCGTGAGCGGCCCTTCTGGGCCACGCAGGTCGTGCCCTGGCAGATCCAGGCGACACCGCCGGCCACGGTGGTGGTCCGTTCGGCAACCGGCTGCGCCAGTTCGACGGTGTAGAAAATGCCGTTGGAACGGGCTTCGGCAGCGGTCGGTGCGAGCAGCGCACCGAAGGTGAGCGAAGTGTAGGCAAAGGCGGCGGCGATGACGCCGACATTGATCGACCGGGGGAGGGGGGAGGTCATGGGGAAGTCCTTCCTGATTGCAATTATATCAACAGGGCTTGTGATCCACGCAATTGAGTTTCATTTAGCAACCTGTTGTGGGGAGGCTGTCTAGGCGTATAGGTTGCGTAATGCAACCCACATATCTAAAAATTTGGCAAAAGCCGATTATTCGCTAGATAGGTTGCTGGAAAAGGACTGAATTTATGGGTGACATCCGCGAACCGCTCCGTGAACTGACCGAATGCGGCCTGCCGCAAGCACTCGAAGTCATGGGCGAGCGATGGTCATTCATGATCCTTCGCGCCAGCTTCAACGGCCTCCACCACTTCGAGGAATTCCTCAGCGAACTCGGGATCGCGCGGAACATCCTGTCCAATCGGCTGGCCAAGCTGGTCGAGCACGGGATCCTCAAACGCGATCCCTGCGCCGATGATAAGCGCAAGATCGAATATCGCCTGACCGACAAGGGGCTCGATCTGCTCCCCGCCATGGTCGCGCTGCGCCAATGGGGCCAGAAATACGGCGCCGAAGTGGTCGAAAACCCGGTGCTGGTCGACGAACGCGACCGCCTGCCGATCGGCCCGACCGCGATTCTCAGCCATGACGGCCGCATTCTCGGCCCGGCCGATCTCCATTTGGTGGAGCGCGCCAATCTCGGCATTCGTGCCGATGGCAGCAAGGCCGAAGCCGGTGCCGCGTTGAAGCGTGGCGGCGTGGTCGACATTGCCAGCGCCCGCAAGGCCAAGAGCGCGGCCTGAACGACTCGGTCGAGCGTACCGGCGACGGACGCTATATCATCGTTCGCGGCCGGTTGTGGCGCGCCAGCAATCCCGCCTTGCCCGAGGCCGAACGCCAGCGTCTGGTCGACCGGCTGATGGATGCCCGCCGGGCGGTGGCGGCGGCCAAACGCGCGAAGGATGCCGCTGCCGAAAGCGCAGCCCGCGTCCAGGTCGATGCTGCGAAAATCGCGCTGGGTGAGCGCGGGCCGGTGTGGTGGGACGACGGCGCGCCCGACTACAACCGCCATCTGGTCAAGAACACGCCCTATGCGGTGGCAGCGCCCGAAGCGGATTAATTGCGTAGCCGGCGCCGCGCTGCCTCGCCCGGATCGATCTCGTAGGAGATCCTGATTCGCACCCACTCGCCGACCATCGGGCGGCCCCCGCGCTGGGGCGGACGGACCTTGAATTGCCACGCCGCCGCCAGCACCGCCTGGGCGATACCCGACCCTTGCGGCGATTCGCCCACCACGACGCAATCCTCGACACGGAAATCAGGCACGGTACGGCAGTCGATCAGCCCCCAGCCGGGCCCCTGTGCGGTCGACAGATACCCGGCGAGCTCATCGTCATACGGCCTGCGATACCAACGCGCGGCATAAAGCGGTTCGCCATTCGGCCCGCTCCCCGCGATCCGCGGCGTGTCGCCGGGCGAGGAGGTGTCGGGCGGACCATAGGCCTGCGGCTTCTCGGCCGGCGCTGGCGGGGCCTGCTGCGGGACGCGCTCTAGCGAGAAATCATTGCGCAGGACCGGGCGCGGTACGGGCAGCGGCGGGGTGACTTGCGGGCGGGGCTCCGCTGCCGCGTCCTCAGGCTGCGTCTGCGAGACCTGCGGCTGTGCCGCTTCGGGGACCTCCGCAGGCGTGGGTGCGTCGGCGACTGCCTCCTCCTCGTCTTGCGACGATGTGGTGAAGGCAACCAGCGTATCGGTCATGGCGACCACCTCGCGCTTCACGCTACCAAGCGAAAGCAGCACCAGCACTAGCAGGATCTCGACCGCCAGCGCGAGAGCGAGCGCGGGGATCCGCTGACGCCATTCGGGCGGCAGGTCGTCATACCGCTGCCGCAAGCCGGCGATCGGGGAGGCGGGTTCGGTCACGGGAACAGGGTTTCTCGAAATCGCGGTGTCTCGCCGGTTACCGGCACGCGCCGGTCGCACATCTACGCCCCACATCTGCGCGCATGGGCGATTGCGCGCGCGCCTTCAAGCAAAGACTGCGGGCCGGTAACGATTGCCGCGGCCCGCCCCGCCGAACGCCGCAGTGGCACCGTGACGTCATTGTTAAAGCGATCTCAACAAGTCGCTGTCACAAAGCCCCATTGTAACGAATCCACCCAGCAGAGCCGGACCTGCCTTGTGATCGAAATCGAAGTTCAAAACGAGACGCACCAGGATGTGCACCGCATCAAGGTGATGAACGTGCCACGCATTGGCGAAGGTATTCGCCTGCGCGAGCCCAGCGGCCAGTGGGCGTCCTACGATATCCTCGACGTGTGGTACCAGCAGGCCGAATATGGCGAAGTCTGGGTGCCCTATATCCATGTCCGGATGACGCCCGACGAGATGAAGACCGCCGAAATGGCGCGCGTGAACCCCTTGGTCGACAAGGGGCAGCAGGTGCCGATCGAGGATTTCCTCAAGAAGTTCGAAGGCGACCACGAGCACGAAACGGTCAAGCTCAACCTCGACATGAGCGAGGACGTCTGAGGCTCAGGCGCGCGGCGGCTGTCGCCGATAGCTGAGCGCTTCGGCGACATGGATGCGCCCGACCTGCTCGGCCCCCGCCAGATCCGCGATCGTCCGCGCAACGCGCAACATCCGCGTATAGCTGCGCGCCGATAGCCGCATTGCGGTCGCGGCCTGCAACAACAGCTGCCGTCCGGCCTCGTCGGGTTCGGCGAATTCCTCCAGTGCGCTGCCCTCGAGCTCGGCATTGGTCCGGGCGCCGGTTGCCTCTGCGCGAGCCGACTGGCGCTGGCGTGCGGCCGCGACTCGCGCGGCTACCTCTGCGCTGCCTTCCGCAGGCGGGGGCAGCGCCAGATCGGCGGCGCTGACCGGATCGACCTCGACATGCAGATCGATGCGATCGAGCATGGGGCCCGAAACCTTGCCCTGGTAATCGGCGGCGCAGCGCGGGGCGCGGCTGCAGGCCAGCGCAGGGTCGCCCAGATGGCCGCAGCGGCACGGGTTCATCGCCGCAATCAGCTGGACATTGGCGGGAAAGGTGACGTGCGCATTGGCGCGCGCGACATCGACCTTGCCCGTTTCGAGCGGCTGGCGCAGCGAATCGAGCACCGCGCGCTGGAACTCGGGCAGTTCGTCGAGGAACAGCACCCCCAGATGCGCGAGACTGACCTCGCCCGGCTTGACCCGCAGGCCGCCCCCGGTGAGCGCCGCCATGCTCGCCGAGTGATGCGGCGCACGGAACGGGCGCGCGCGGCTGATGCGCCCCTCGGCCAGCGTCCCGGCGACCGATTGCACCATCGACACTTCGAGCGCCTCGGCAGGCGCAAGCGGCGGCAGGATGCCCGGCAGGCAGCTCGCCAGTAGCGATTTCCCCGCGCCCGGCGGGCCGATCATCAAGAGGTTGTGCCCGCCGGCCGCCGCGATCTCGAGCGCGCGCTTGGCGGTCTCCTGTCCCTTGACCTGCTTGAGGTCGCCGCCGCCGACCTCGCTTTCAACCACGCCGGGTTCGGGGTCGGGCAGTTGCTGCGTGCCTTTGAGGTGATTGAGCAGGCTCGCCAGATCGGGGGCGGCGCAGACCGGTATCTCGCTCGCCCAGCGCGCTTCGGAGCCCTGCGCGCGTGGGCAGATCAGCCCGGCCTCCGCCTCGCTCGCGTGGATTGCCGCCAGCAGCACGCCGGGCGAGGGCACGATCCGCGCGTCGAGCGCCAGTTCGCCCACCGCGATCCAGTCGCCCAATTGCTCGGCATCGGTCACCCCCATCGCTGCCAGCAGTGCCAACGCAATCGGCAGGTCGTAATGCGAGCCTTCCTTGGGCAGGTCGGCGGGTGAGAGGTTGATGGTGATCCGCTTGGGCGGCAGCGCAAGGCCCATGCTGGACAGCGCGGCGCGCACGCGTTCCTTGCTTTCGCCTACCGCCTTGTCCGCCAATCCGACGATATTGAACTTGGGCAGACCCGGCGCGACCGAGCACTGCACTTCGACGCTGCGTGCCTCGAGCCCGAGATAGGCCACCGTTTTGACCAAAGCGACCAGGATTAACCCCCACCCCCGCAATCACCCCTAGCTGATGCCGTGAAAGCCCCTGTTTGTCGAGGGTTAACGGGTTCACACTGGAGGTGAAGCAGCATGGTTAACAGCGGGTTATCCATACCTCTTGAGCCGCTGGAAAGCGCGCGTGCGGCAAAAGATTGCCATGTTCAGAATTACAGCAATCCTCCTTTCCGCTCTTGGTACCCTGATCGCCGCTCCGGTGGCCGCACAATCGCTGACCCTGGTCAGCCTGCCGGTCGTCTATGTCGCCAGCCCGGTCGTCCAGCAGACGCACCAGGGCCGCGCGGTCCTTCCTGCCGCGGTAGTCCGCCCCCAGGCACAGCCGGTGCGCGAGCGGCAGAACCTTGCCGCTGTCCGCCCGCAGACCTACACGCCCGCCGCATTGCCGGTGTGGAAAGCCCCCGCCTTCATCGATCGCCGCTTCCGCGACTATAACCGCGGTCTTGCGCAGTACGGCCCGTTCCGCGTGATCGACGCGCGCCGGGTGGCGCTGGTGGGCGAAACCGATGCAGCGACCCCCGGTTATTTCCGCGCGATGATGCGCGACTTTCCCGGCATCGAGCAGCTCGACATGGTCGAATGCCCGGGCACCCGCGACGACCGCGCCAACCTCAAGGTCGGCCGGATGATCCGTGCAGCGGGCCTTGTCACCCACGTTCCCGCGATCGGTTCGGTCCGTTCGGGTGCGGTCGAACTGTTCCTCGCCGGTGTCGACCGCGACATTGCGCATGGCGCCGAGTTCGCCGTGCACAGCTGGATGGATGCCTATGGCCGCGAAGCCGACGATTTCTCGTTCGATGCTCCGGAGAACCGCCAGTATCTCGACTATTACCGCGAGATGGGTATGAGCACCGACCAAGCGCGTGCATTCTATGATTTCACCAATTCGGTTCCGCATGCGCGTGCCCTGTGGCTTGGTGCGAGCGACATGCGTCGCTGGTCGGGCCGCCCGCAGCAGGCCAAGACTCCCGCGCGGACCAAGGCTGTCCGGTCGGCCCCGACGCTGGCCTATGCCGACGTCACTTTTTCTTGACGCGAGAGGGCGGTTCGCCTAGGCGCGCGGCCCTGTAGGTCGTCGCTCGCAGGGGCGGCCCTTTTTGCTGGCCCGAATCACTCGAGCCGGCAGCCAACCGAAATCTTTTGTAAGGACGATCCGATGAAGCGGACATTCCAGCCCTCGAACCTCGTGCGTGCACGCCGTCACGGTTTCTTCGCCCGCAAGGCTACTCCGGGTGGCCGCAAGGTCCTGCGCGCCCGTCGCGCCCGTGGCCGCAAGAAACTCTGCGCGTGATGTGACGCGCCGCGCCTGAGGCGCGGCGACAATCGCACCACACTGGCGGGCTCCCATTCGGGGGCCCGTTCGCGTATCTGCCATCCATGCACCCGAGCCTCTCCGTCATCCGCAAGCGCGCGGACTTCCTCGCGGCGAATCGCGGGCTGCGGGTTGCGCGCCCCGGCTTCGTGCTGCTCGCGCGGCCCAATGACGGGCAGGGCAAGCGCTACGGCATCACCGTCACCAAGAAGATCGGCAATGCGGTGGTGCGCAACCGGATGAAGCGGCGGTTTCGCGAATTGCTGTGGGACGCGCTGCCCGGTGCGGGCCTGCCCGATCACGATCATATCCTGATCGGCCGCGAGGGCGGGATCGAGCGCGATTTCGGCGCCCTGCGCGAGGAACTGGCCGCCGCGCTCGCGCGCGCTGCTGAAGGCAAGGGCGACCGTCCGCGCAAGCCGCGCCACCATCGCAGCCGCCGCGCATGAAATATCCGCTGATCTGGATTGCGCGGCTGTGGCAATTGGGGCCCAGCCTACTGCTGCCGTCGACCTGCCGCTACCATCCCTCGTGCAGCCAGTATGCGATCGAGGCGCTGGGAAAATACGGCGCGATCAAGGGTGGATGGATGGCCTTCAAGCGTATATTGCGCTGCAACCCCTGGGGCGGCCACGGCCACGACCCGGTGCCCTAGTACTGTCTTGACAGGCTAAGACACCACCCCACATTCTGACTTTCGACCGGACAAAGACGGGACCGACCTTGGACAACCATCGCAATTTGATCCTCGCCATAGTGCTTTCCTTCCTGCTGTTGCTGGGATGGACCTCGGCGATGGACTACCTCTACCCGCAGCCCGAACAGGCGCTGGTCGGGGACCGGGCGGATACGCCGAGCGAACAGGTCGCCCAGGCGGCCGACGGGGCGGCAACGCGGCATTCGCGCACCGGCGGCCTCGTCGATCCGGCGATGCGCGCGCAGGAAGTGGCCGATCTGAAGACCGCGCTGGCCAGCCCCGACCGGCTGCCTATCGACGCACCGCGCGTGGCGGGGTCGATCAACCTGCGCGGCGGGGTGATCGATGACATCGTGCTCAAGGGCTATAACGAGACCACCAGCAAGGATAGCGAACCGGTTCGCATCTTCTCGCCCAGCGGCACGCCCGCGCAGCAATTCGCCCAATTCGGCTGGGTCGGTTCGAACCTCACGGTTCCCGGCCCGCAGACCTTGTGGGAAGCCGATGGCGATGTCCTGACCGCCGACACGCCCGTCACGCTGACGCATGACAATGGCGAAGGGCTGACCTTCGCCATCCGCTATTCGATCGACGACAAGTTCATGGTCACCGCCGAACAATCGGTTGCCAATAGCGGCGGCGCCCCCGTCGTCATCCAGCCCTTCGGCCTCGTCAATCGCACCAGCCGCACCGCGAGCGAGGATCTGTGGATCGCGCATTCGGGCCCGATCGGCGTATTCGGCGATAGCGCTGATTACGATGTCGATTACGACGATCTCGACGACGACCAGCGGATCTCGCCCGAAGGCCGCACCAGCTGGGCCGGCTTCACCGATATCTACTGGCTCGCCGCGCTCGTCCCGCAGGACGATACCGCGCCCGAAACCACCTTCCGCGCGCTGGGCGACGAAACCTATCGCGCGGACATGATCTACGAACCGAGCAATCTGGCTGCGGGACAGGCATACACCGTCACCTCGCGGCTCTATGCCGGGGCCAAGGAAAGCGTGATCCTCGACAGCTACGAGGATGCCGGGCTCCAGAAGTTCGGCCTCGCGATCGACTGGGGCTGGTTCCGCTGGTTCGAAAAGCCGTTCCTGTGGCTGCTGCGCACGATCTACGACGCGGTCGGCAATTTCGGCATCGCCATCATCTGCCTGACGATCATCGTGCGCGGGGCCATGTTCCCGATCGCCCAGAAGGGCTTTGCCAGCATGGCGTCGATGAAGGCGATCCAGCCGAAGATGAAGGCGCTCCAGGAACAGTACAAGGACGACAAGCCCAAGCAGCAACAGGAGATCATGGCGCTCTACAAGAAGGAGAAGGTCAACCCGGTCGCGGGCTGTCTGCCGATGCTGCTCCAGATCCCGGTGTTCTTCGCGCTGTACAAGGTGCTCTATCTCGCGATCGAGATGCGTCACCGCGACTTCCTGTGGATCACGGATCTGTCCGCGCCCGATCCGGCCAATCTGGCCAATGCGCTGTCCTATGTCGGTATCGAGGTGCCGCAGTTCCTGATGATCATCTTCGGACTCGGCGTGCTCGGTGTCCTGCTCGGCTTCACCATGTGGCTGACCTTCAAGCTCAACCCGAGCACGCTCGATCCGATGCAGCAGAAGATCTTCGACATCATGCCGTGGATCCTGATGTTCGTGATGGCGCCGTTTGCCGCGGGCTTGCTGCTCTACTGGGTGACCTCGAACATCCTCACGTTGGCGCAGCAGAAATACCTCTATTCGAAGCATCCGCAGCTGCGCGCCGCGATCGAAGAGGACAAGGCAAAGAAGGCCGCCGAAGCGGCCAAGGCGGGCTCGTGACCGAAGCCGAAGCCGCCGAACAAGCCGCGCTCGAACGGCGCGCGGGCAAGCTGTTCTCGGGCCGGGTGGATTTCCTCCTCTCGGCGCCGCAGCTCAAGTTCCTGCCCGAACCGACCGTCCCCGAGATCGCCTTCTGCGGGCGCTCCAACGTGGGCAAGAGCTCGCTGCTCAATGCGCTGACCGGGCGCAAGTCGATCGCACGCGCCTCGGTCACGCCGGGCCGCACGCAGGAACTCAACTTCTTCGAAGTGGGCGAACCCACGCTGTTCCGTCTCGTCGACATGCCCGGCTACGGCTTTGCCAAGGCGCCGGTGAAAGTGGTCGAGAAGTGGAAGAGCCTCGTGAAGACCTATTTGCGCGGCCGGCCCGTACTGGCGCGCACGCTCGTGCTGGTCGACGGGCGCCACGGCCCCAAGGATGTCGACCGCGAGATGATGACCATGCTCGACGAGGCAGCGGTGGGTTACCGTGTCGTGCTGACCAAGGCCGACAAGATGAAGGCGAGCGAACTCGCCAAGGTGATCGAGGCGACCGAAGTCGAAGCCCGCAAACACGTCGCCGCCTTTCCCGAAGTCCACGTCACCAGTGCGGAAAAGGGCATGGGTATCGGTGAGCTAAGGGCGGCTGTGCTGGGGGATGCGGGGGTTTAAGAGCCGTATACTGCCCTACTAGGGGCGACGACGGGTTGCACTGCCTGTAAACGCCGCAACCACGATGTCCAAAAGTTCATCGTCTTCGGGTATGTCTTTCGTGCCAGCGTTCAGGACAGGCATCGGGTCTCGTTGGTTACAAAGCAGGTCATTATGAAACGGGCTTTGCGGATACGAACGATTGTCCAATCGAATGCCCCAACCAAATCCCGATAGATCGAAAGTATATGCCCTCTTTCCCCATTTAGGGGCACCGTATGGTGGTACGGCAATCTCAGGATGTTCCTTTCCATCGACTGTCCAAACCTTGCGAACTACGATGACGCGCGGCTCGTCACCAACATCGTTGAAAACAAAATTGCGCAGCGAAAACTCCCACGGTCCCAAAGAAAGCCCTTCATGCGACATGTGGGGTGAAACGGCAGCGCGCCAAAGAGTGGCTGCCACGAACTTCACGAGAAGTGCGGGCTTTGGGTTAGGGACTTCGAAGCCTAAGCCACTAGGTAGCGAAACCGCCTTCTGACTGAAGCCTCGTATCCATCGCACCGCATAATCGTCGCAATCGCCGAGTGATGCTTCGCAATCTTGGCATAAGATTGACTTGTCCCAAGGGCCGGACTGATACTCGACCCACCGACCCCGCCCACGGTCCGCAGCAAACATTGCTGTCTCATCACCTCGTATCGAGTGCATCAATGATCGGGGAAGAATGTGTGACTTTACAGTCTTCCTTGCTCCACAGACCTTACAAGGCAATCCGCAATCCTTCGAAGACAAAACTCTTGATGGGTCAACGCGCGAACAGCATCGCGTCGTCGGCGAAGGCCTTCATCTCCAGCGCGTTGCCGCTGGGGTCGCGGAAGAACATCGTGGCCTGTTCGCCGGGTTGTCCCTTGAAGCGGATGGTCGGCGGGATCGCGAATTCGGTGCCTGCGGCCTCGAGCCGTTCCGCCAGCGCCTGCCAGTCCGCCATCGCCAGCACCAGGCCGAAATGCGGCACGGGCACGCCGTGCCCGTCGACATGGTTGTTCGCGCGGTCGCCCGCTTCGCCGGGGGCAAGATGTGCGACGATCTGGTGGCCGTAGAAATCGAAATCGACCCATTCGCCGCTGCTGCGTCCCTCGCGGCAACCCATCGTTTCGCCATAGAAGGCGCGCGCGGCGGCAAGGTCGTGAACCGGGAAGGCGAGGTGGAAGGGCCTGAGCGACATGTCTACTCCGTCGCCCCTGCGAAGGCAGGGGCCTAGATAAGGGGTCTTGCTGGCACACCTTGCGCCTGATGGAAACCGCATCGAGTATCGCTACCGTTATCCGGATTCCCGCCTGCGCCGGAATGACGAACCGGGGCCGGGCGGCCTTGCCTGTTCAGCCTCGACAGTGCCCGGTCGGGCCTCTACCGCCGCCCCACGCAAGGTGGGTGCACACATGAAGCTGATCATCGGCAACAAGAATTACTCGAGCTGGAGCCTGCGCGGCTGGCTCGCGGCCAAGCAGTCGGGCCTGTCGTTCGAGGAAATCACCGTGCCGATGTTCGGCAAGCAATGGGATGCGCTCAAGAGCGAGGATGGCGGCACACAGCCCTCGCATGGCAAGGTGCCGATCCTGTGGGACGACGAGGCGGTGGTGTGGGACAGCCTCGCGATCCTCGAATATCTCGCCGACAAGGTCGGGCGCGACCGGTTCTGGCCCAAGGACGCGGTCGCGCGCGGCATGGCGCGCTCGATGGTCGCGGAAATGCATTCCTCCTACCATGCTCTGCGCGGCGAATGCCCGATGAATGTGCGCAAGCGGTTCGAGGGCTTCACCCCGAGCGAGGCCTGCCGGCAGGACATCCTGCGCATCCTCGGGCTGTGGGCCGAGGCACGCAGCCGCTTCGGCAGCGGCGGGCCGTTCCTGTTCGGCACTTTCGGCGCGGCGGATGTCTATTTCGCCCCCGTCGTGTCACGGTTCATCAGCTATCAGATCGCCGTACCCGGCTTCGCCGCCGCCTATATGCAGGCGGTGTGGGAGCATGAGTGGCTGCAGGCGTGGATCGAAACATCGGAAAGCGAAGAATGGGTCATCGAACAATACGAAACCATTGCCTGAGCGCATGCGCCGCGCTGGCGGCGTTGCTGCTGCCCGCGCAGGCGCAGGCCTGGGGCTTCTACGCGCATACGGTGACCGCCGATATCGCGCTGGAAAACGTGCGCCCGCAGACGCACGCGGATATCGCCCGGCTGTTGCAGGCCTCGCCCATGCTGGGCACGCCCGATTGCGATCTGGACAGCCTGCAGGGTGCGAGCGTGTGGCCCGACTGCCTGCGCGGTCAGTACTGGCGTTGGGGCTACACCTTCGCCTGGCACTACCAGACCGAGCCGGTCACCGAGGAATATGACGCGCGCAAGAACTGCTCGGGCCTCGGCTGCGTCAGCGCGCAGGTCGAACGCAACCAGCGCATCCTCGCGGACGAGAGCCTGCCCGACAATGTCCGCGTTGAAGCGCTCGCCTTCCTCGTCCACTTCATCGGCGACATCCACATGCCGCTGCATTCGGGCGATCACGACGACCGCGGCGGCAACGACCGCGAGGCCGCCTATGGCATCGTCCCGGGGCTGAACCTGCACTGGGTGTGGGACGGGCCGCTGGCCGAACGCGCGATCAGCGGCAATCCGCCGATCGCGCGGCGCTATTCGGACGCCGAGCGGGCCGAACTGGCGGGGGGCAATGCCGCCGACTGGGGCCGCGAAAGCTGGCAGATCTCGCGCGAATTCATCTATCCCGAAACCTTCGGCTGCGACCCGTGCGAGGGTGCACTGCCGCGCGAGACCGCGCTGTCGCAGGAACTGATCGAACGCTCGGCCCCGATCGCGCGGCGCCGCGTGCTGCAGGCGGGATTGCGCATGGCCGAATATCTCGATCGCGCTTTCGAGCCGGGGCCGTTGCCCGAAGAGGTGCGCGACTAGGGCAGGCGTTCGGTCGGATAGCGGGTTCCGTCCTTGTGGGCATAGCCCTCGGCATCGAAGACCATGTCGATATCGGGATATTCGCCCGAATCCACTTCACTGCTGCCACCGCTGACGACCACGAAGACGCAATCGGCAGCCGAGCGGTTGTGCAGCCGGTGGCCATTTTCGACGCCTGCGGCCCATGCAACGACATCGCCGGGGCGGACCACGACCTCGCCCGTATCCTCGATCAGCACGGCCTCGCCTGCCAGCATGACCAGCAGTTCGTCCTTCTGCCGGTGCCAGTGTCGCTGCGATGAGAAGGCATCGGGCTTCAGCACGACATGGCTGGCCCCCAGATAGGTCAGCCCCGCCACAGGCCCCAGCCGGCGGTACCAGCGCCCCTGCACCTCGGCATCGTAGGGGGCCGGGTAACCGGTTGCTTTGGTCTGGGGGATGGCATCGAGATCGAGCTTGGGCATCGCTGGGCACTCCTGCTAGCGCGTGCAGCATGACTGATGTTCTCGATCTCGCCAAGCGGCTGATGGCCGCGCCCAGCGTCACCCCCGCCACCGGCGCGGTGTTCGACGCGATGGAAGCGATGCTGGTGCCGCTCGGCTTCGAGGTGACGCGGTTCACCCGCGGAGAAGGCGCCGTGGGCACGCCCGAAGCGCCGGTGGAGAACCTCTTCGCGATCCGCCGCGGGCCCGAAGGCTCGCGGCACCTGGCCTTTGCCGGCCATCTCGATGTCGTCCCGCCCGGTGGCGGCTGGACCAGCGAGGCCTTCGCACCCGAAGTGCGCGGCGAGCTGCTCTATGGCCGCGGCGCGGTCGACATGAAGGGAGCGATCGCCTGCATGGTCGATGCGGCGGCGCAGGTGCCTGCCGACGCGGGGACGATCAGCTTCATCATCACCGGCGACGAGGAGGGCCCCGCGCTGCATGGCACGCGTGCGCTGATCGACTTCATGCGCGAGCAAGGCCACCAGCCCGACCTCTGCCTCGTCGGCGAGCCGACTTCGGTCAACCGGCTGGGCGATATGATGAAGATCGGGCGGCGCGGTTCGGTCAACATCTGGCTCGAAGTGCAGGGCACGCAGGGGCATGTCGCCTATCCGCACCTGGCCGACAATCCGATCCCCAGGCTGGTCGCGATGCTTGCCGAACTCGACGCGCTGGTGCTCGACGAAGGCACCGACTGGTTCCAGCCGAGCAATCTCGAAGTGACCGAGATCGACGTGCCCAATGATGCACACAATGTGATCCCCGCGCTCGCCAAGGCGCGGATCTCGATCCGCTTCAACGATCTGCATTCGGGCGCATCGCTGTCCGAGAAGGTCGGCGGGATCGCGGAAAAGCATGGCGGCAGCGCGCTGCCGATCATCAGCGGCGAGCCGTTCCTGACTCCGCCGGGCACCTTCAGCGACAGTATCGCCGCGGCCGTGAAGGCGGAAACCGGCGTCGATCCCGAACCCTCGACCACCGGCGGCACCTCGGATGCGCGGTTCCTGCGCAGCGTCTGCCCGGTAATCGAATTCGGGCTGGTCAATGCGACCATGCACAAGACCAATGAGGCGGTCGCGGTGGAGGATCTCGCCACGCTGAGCCGGATTTACGCGCGGATCGCCCGCGACGTGCTCGGCGGGTGAACGCGCGCCTCCTCACAAGGCTTTGCAAGCCACGATAACTGCGGCATGAATCCGCGCGCGGCTTTGACCGCTCGCAATGACAAGACGAGGGGTTGGGAAGTTGCTGAGGACCTGGTTCGAAATTCCGCTGTGGCAGCGCGTGATTACCGCGCTCATTCTCGGTGTGCTCACTGGCTGGGCCTGGGGCCCGGAGGCCGAAAGCATCAAGTGGATCGGCGATTTCTTCATCAAGTCGATCAAGATGCTGGTCGTCCCACTGATCTTCTTCAGCCTCGTTTCGGGTGTCGCGGCGATCGGCGATTTGCGCAAACTGGGCGCGGTCGGCGGGCGGGCGATGCTCTTGTTCGTGGTCACCGGCCAGATCGCGGTCTGGCTCGGGCTGGGCCTCGGCACGCTGGTCCAGCCGGGCGCGGGGCTGGATACCGATGCGATCCAGAAGGGCGCGACGCCCGAACCCAACGAGACGTCCGCAGTCGACATGATCCTCTCGATCGTGCCCGAAAGCCCGGTGCAGGTGATGGCCGATGTCGCGGTGCTGCCGCTGATCGTGTTCAGCATGCTGATCGGCATCGGCATCCTGATGGCCAAGGAAGACGGCGTTCCGGTCCAGAAGGTCTTCGATAGCGGCGCGGTGATCATGCAGAAGGTCACCATGATCGTGATGGAACTGACCCCCTTCGGCGTCTTCGCGCTGATGGCGTGGGTGGCGGGCACGCTCGGCCTCGATGCGCTGGTCAGCCTCGCCAAGCTGGTCGGGCTCAACTACCTCGGCTGCCTGCTGATCATCACGCTGATCTACGGCAGCATGATCAAGTTCCTCGCCAAGCTGCCCGTGCGCGACTTCTTCCGCGGCATCCTCGATGCGATGGCGGTGAGCTATTCGACTGCCAGCTCCAATGCGACGCTGCCTGTCACGCTGCGCTGCGCCGAGCGCAATCTCGGCGTGTCGAATTCGGTGGCCAGCTTCGTCATCAGCCTGGGTGCGACGATCAACATGAACGGCACCGCGATGTATCTCGGTCTCGCCACGCTGTTCGGCGCGCAGATCTTCGGCGTCGACCTGTCGATGGGCGACTATTTCCTCATCTCGATCCTCGCAACGCTGGGCGCGGTCGGCGCGGCGGGCATCCCGGGCGCGGGCCTGATCATGATGGCGCTGGTGTTCGGCGCAGTCGGCGTGCCGCTGGAAACGATCGCCTTCGTCGCCGGCGTCGACCGGATCATGGACATGATGCGCACCACCACCAATGTCAGCGGCGATGCCGCGGTAGCGACCACGGTGGCGGTGATGACGGGCGAGATCGACACACGCGAGATGATCTCGGCGGACGATGTTTGATATATCTACTGATGACCGAGTCGAAAGCCCCGATTCTCGATCAAATATTCGCTGAACTGCGCTCGCGGTGTGATACCGACGGCTACATTCATACGTTTTATGTAGACGACTTGGAGCGTTGGTCCGGACTTCTCGGCCTCCCATGGTTCGAAAGCTTGAACTGCATCGGTATTGAATTGGCCAAGCGCTACGACAGCGGGTCAGTGAATTATGCCTTTGGAAATTCGCTTGCAAATGAATTGTGGAGCGAGATGATCTCACGTCTCGAGGAGATGCCGGAAGGTTGTTGGCCTCTGCAGTTCGATGAAGTTTACTCGGCATTCGATGCCGGAGAGTTTCGTCGGAAAAAGGATGGGGAAGCAGACCCGGTCAAGCTCTATACGGACCCGATGATCATGGATTTCGTCGCAAGTCTTTCCTAACGCCCCTTGGGCTTCTCCAGCGCCTTCTTGCTATAGCTACACAGGTCGACCACCGGGCAGTGCCAGCATTCGGGCGCGCCCGCCTTGCAGACATAGCGGCCGTGCAGGCTCAGCCAGTGATGTGCGCCTAGCCGGAAGGGCTGCGGCACGCTTTTCCAGCTTGGCTTCGACCTGCTCGGGTCTCGTCGGGATTGGCGTTCCGATCTCCGTCAACAATCCACTGATGGCGGATCAGGCCGCGACCGGTTGCAGTTCCTCTTGCTCCGGTTCGGCTGGGTCGCCCGCGATCGCCGCGAGCCATAGCGCGCCGATATGCCGGTCGAGTTCGGGCGGATCGAACGGGTCGAGCCCCGAGCCGGGATAGAAGGTGACCTCGCCGAATTTGGGTTGGCCATCAATCTCGTAGAAATCGATCCGCGCAAAGTTGAACGGCCGCGCCAGCGTCTCGGCTGCGGCCAGCATGCGGTCGAGATTCGCCGGCGCGGACGAGGGCGCCTCGTCCGGCATCGAGACCTGCGTCCATGCCCGGTCGTAGAGCGTCCAGCGGTGATTGCGCCCGCGATCGAGATGTACCTGCACCAGCACCGCGTGCCCGCCGAAGACATAGATCTTGTAATCCACCGGAAGCCGGTCGCCGCTGCCGAGAAAGGGTTCGACGATGTACCCGCGCGGCAGGTCGCGGTAAGCCCATTCGTCGAGCCACAGGCCGTAGGCCCTGCGCGTCCAGCCCGCAGCCCGCCGCCGCGCCGCCTGCCAATCCGCCGCGTCATGGCACACCACGTTCTGGTTGCAGCCATGGCTGGCCTTGAGAATGAACGGAAAGGGGGCGGGCGGGCCTGCGGGCAGGACGTTGCCCGTCCAGCGCGTGGGGATGATCCATTGCTCGCCCAGCAACCGCGCGGCCTGCTGCTTGGCGGAGACCTTGTCGACCCACACGGGCAGCAGGGGATTGCGGTCCTCCAGCTTGCGCTGCTGCACCAGTTCGGTGAAGCGGCGCGGGCGGTGCAGGTCGGGCCAGCGGCGGTGACGCCACAGATAGGTGAGGCTGATCCGGACCTTGGGCAGGGGCAGGAGCCAGTGCGGGAGGGAGGGCAGCTTCCGCAGGTCCATCGTCAGCGATACGCCGGTCGCGGGTTTGCGTTCCGCACGGGGTGAACCGGAAAGGGGGGCGGGGGCCGTTGCACCTAGCGCCCCCTGGGCTTCTCCAGCACCTTCTTGCGGTAGCTGCACAGATCGACCACCGGGCAGCGCCAGCATTCGGGCGTGCGCGCCTTGCAGATATAGCGGCCGTGCAGGATCAGCCAGTGATGGGCGCCCAGCCGGAAGGGCTGCGGCACGCGCTTTTCGAGCTTCGCCTCGACCTGCTCGGGCGTCTTGCCCTTGGCGAGGCCGGTGCGATTGCCGACGCGCAGGATATGCGTGTCGACCGCGAAGGTTTCCTGCCCGAACCAGCAGTTGAGCACGACATTGGCGGTTTTGCGGCCCACGCC